>Ga0070731_10000863_pt1 | contig 35445 bp, 23 predicted proteins | sample Coa_R1_2_FD_66448 | JGI IMG/M metagenome (GOLD analysis project Ga0070731, IMG submission 66448) | Surface soil microbial communities from Centralia Pennsylvania, which are recovering from an underground coalmine fire - Coalmine... | ecosystem: Environmental > Terrestrial > Soil > Unclassified ... | reverse complement strand
CGGATCCAGCCGCTGGATGACGAGAAGCGACCCGGAATTCGCCGCGACGACGTTGCCGGTGTCCACCAGGCGCTGACCCGCCCTCCCGTCGATCGGCGAATGGATCGTGCAGTACTCCAGATCGATCTTCGCGGTATCGATCGCCGCCTCGAATTGGTGGACCCGGGCCTCGGCGACGGCGACGGCGTTCCGGCTCGTGTCGAATTCCTGCTGCGACAGCGCCTTCTTCTCCAGCAGGCTCTTCGAGCGCTCGAATTCGAGCTTCGCCAAGTCGAGCACGGCCTTCGATTGGGCGAGGTTCGCCTCCGCGGCGGCCAGCTGGGCCCGGTAGGGGCGCGGGTCGATGGTGAAGAGGAGGTCGCCCGTCTTCAGGTCGGCCCCGTCGGCAAAATGGATCTGGGTGATCCGGCCCGACACCTGGGGCTGGATGGAGACGCGCTCCCGGGCGACGCAGCGGCCGATCTCGTCGAGGTAGAGGGGGACATCCGCCGCGGCGGCGACGCCGGAGATGACGAGGGCCGGCGGGAACTCCGCCGGGGGCGCCTCGGGCTTGTGGCAGGCCGCCGCCACGAGCAGGAAGGGGACGAGCAGCGTCAGGCGATTCACGAGGAGGCCCCTTTCATCGTCGAGTCCCTCCAGCGGCGCGGCCCCAGGATGCCCCGGAAGATCACGTCGAGGATCTCCTCCGCCTGGCGGTCCGGGCTGCGGCGACGGCTCTCGAAGTAGTTCTTGAAAATCGCTCCATACAAAACGCTGCTGAAGACGTCCGTAATCCGGTCCACCGGAATGTCGCGGATCTGCTCCTGGACGATGAGCTGCCGGATCAGCTGCTTCCAGGGGCGGATGTTGACGTCGCTGTGCAGGAAGTACGTGGGGCGCTTCCGGTGCTTGAACTCGGCGCGCTCCTGAACGATGAGCTCGACGAACTCCGGGTGCTTGTCGAAGAAGCGCAGGTAGGCGCGCGTCGCCCGGACGATCTGGTCGAGGGCGTCCAGGGACCGGGCGACCTCCCGGTCCGAACTTTCCTTCAGGAGGCGCATGCCCCGGTCGGCGGCCGCGAGGAAGAGCGCCTCCTTGGAATCGAAGTAGCGGTACACCGTCCCCTTGCCGACGCCCAGGCGGTCCGCCACGATCTGCAGGTCCGTGCCCGGATAGCCCCGCTGGGCGAACTCGTGGGTGGCGAGCGCCAGGATCTCCTCGCGCCGCCGGTCCCCCAGCCCGGGGACCTTCGGGCGTCCGGGCTTCCGGACGGATGCGACGGGCACGGTCGGCCTCCCTCTAATTGACGGACGGGTGAGTCCGTTAACTATAGGGACGGCGCCGGAGAAGGCAAGAGAAATGAACCGCCGTCCGAAATCTGGTAGCATGAGGGGATGGTCCGACTCCTGCTCGTGGCCCTTCTTCTCGGGCCGCCGGCCGTGGCCGCCGGGAGCGTCGCGGGACCGGCTCGGGAGACGGTCTGCAACATCCCCGTCTTCCGCTATGCCCTCGAGCGCTGGCCGGCGGCGCCGTACGACGTCGTCGCCGTGCACCGGGGATCCCTGAGCGACGCCGAGATCGCCGCGCTCACCGTCCTTCGCCAGTCCGGCGCGAATCTGGAGGTGGACCGGATCAACCTCGCCGAACCGATCGCGGCCCCGCGGAAGGACCTGGTCCGCCGGCTGAGGCTGGACGCCCCGGGCCTGGTCGCGCTCTATCCCGGGACCCAGACGGAAGCCTGGCGCGGCCCGCTCGACACGGCCGCGGCCCGCGCGCTCGTCGATTCCCCCGCCCGCCGCGAGGTGGCCCGGCGCATCCTGGGCGGCCAGTCGGGCGTCTGGATCCTGCTGGAGTCCGGGGAGAAAGGGAAGGACGACGCCGCGGAGGCGCTGCTCGGGAAGGAGCTCCGGAGTCTCGAGCAATCCCTCCAGCTGCCGGCCCATCATCCCGACGATCCCCCTCTTCTGTCGGATCTTCCGGTGGCCGTGTCGTTCTCCATCCTGCGCCTGTCCCGGTCGGATCCGGCGGAGCAGCCTCTCGTCTCCATGCTGGCCAAGAGCGAGCTCGGCCTCGAGGGGACCGTGGCGTTCCCGGTCTTCGGCCGCGGCCGCGCCCTGTGGGGGCTCGCCGGCGCCGGCCTCAACGCCCAGACCATCGCCGAGTCCGGCGAGTTCCTGACCGGCGCCTGCTCCTGCGAGGCCAAGGAATTCAATCCCGGGGTGGACCTCCTGTTCGCGGCCGACTGGGAGGCCGGACTCTCGGCGGCGCCCGACGTCCCGGGCCTCCCCGTGCCGGTGCTCCAGCCCCGCCCTCCGGAGGCCGCCCCGCCTCCGGGCTCCGGACCCGAGGGGGCCGGCCTCTTCCTCTGGATCGCCCTCCTGGTCGCCGGCGCCCTGGTCGCCGTCTCGGGCCGCCGGATTCTCGCCCTCACCAGGCACGACCGCTCCAGCGGTTTTTGATATCATCGGGCTGCAATGATTCCGGCGCGTGCGGCTATCAGGAAGGTGCATCGATCGCTCCTGCTGGGGCTCCTGCTCCTCGTCCCGGCCGCCGGGACGCCGGCGGCACCCTCGGAGGCCGACTGGCCCATGTGGCGCCACGACGCCACCCGCAGCGGCACGACGCCCCGGCCGCTGCCCGACCGGCTCCGCCTCCAGTGGACCCGGGAGCTTCCTCCGCTCCATCCGGGCTGGCCCGACCAGCCGCGCGTCCAGCTGGATGCGCTCTATGAGCCCGTCGTCCTGGGGCAGCTGCTCGTCGTCCCATCCCCCCGGCACGACGGCCTGAGCGCCTACGACACCCGGAGCGGCCTGGAGCGCTGGACCATGTTCACCGACGGGCCGGTGCGTTACGCCCCGGTCGCCTGGGAAGACCGGCTCTACGTGGCGAGCGACGACGGCCACCTCTACTGCCTGGAGGCGGCCACGGGCGCCGTCGTCTGGAAGTTCCGGGGAGGACCCGAGGACCGCCGGATCCTCGGCAACGAACGGCTGATCTCGACCTGGCCGGCCCGCGGCGCGCCCGTCCTGGCGGACGGCGTCGTCTACTTCGGCGCGGGCATCTGGCCGTTCATGGGGATCTTCTTGTATGCCCTGGACGCCCGGAGCGGCGCCGTCGTGTGGGCGAACGAGGGCGACGGCTCGCTCTACATCCAGCAGCCCCACAACGTCGACGCGTTCGGGGGCGTCGCCCCCCAGGGGCCCATGGTCCTGGTCGGCGACAATCTGCTCGTCACCGGGGGGCGCTCGGTCCCCGCGTGCTACGACCGGAAGACGGGCAAGCTCAAGTACTTCAAATTCGCCGACAACGGCCGCCGCGGCGGGGCGGACGTCTCTTCGGCGGGCGGCCTCTTCTTCGCCGGAGGACTGGCCTACGACCTGGCGACCGGGCTCTACGTCAGCGAGTTCAGCCGGCCGCTCGCCCTGACCGCCGAGCAGTTCTGCTACACCGGCAAGGCGAAGGACCTGCTGGTCGCCAAGGCCCCGACGATGTCGGTCGTCGAGGGGGTCGACCGCAAGGGCGCGAAGGTGCTGAAGAACCAGTGGAAGATGGGGCCGCCCGACACGGTCGAGATGCCGATGGTGACGGCGCTCCTGCGGGCGGGGAACCGCGTCTATGCGGGCAGCGAAGGCCGGCTGACGGCGGTCGCCCTGGGCGGGCCCAAGCCCAAGGAGGCCTGGAGGCTCGTGGTGCAGGGAACCCCTGGCAGCCTGATCGCCGCGGACGACCGCCTCTTCGTCGTGACCCGCGAGGGGCAGATCCAGTGCTACGGGGCGGACGAGGCGACCCCGCGGAGCTACGCGTGGACGCCCGCGATGCCGGAGCATTCGCACGCCGAGCTCGAGATCGCCCTCGCCGACGGCTATGCCGTCTGGATCGGCGATGCGAGCGTGCCGCTGCTCCTCCAGATGATCGACGCGCCCGGCGTCCGCTTGATGGCCTTCGCGTCCGATCCGGCGCGCGTCGACCAGGCGCGCCGCGAGCTCGCGGCCGCGGGGCTCTACGGGGAGCGGGTGGCGGTGCACCTGGGGGACGCCTCCGTCCCGCTGCCGCCGTACCTGGCGAGCACCATCGTCTGCGACGCGGGCCCCGTGCGGGCCGAGACGGTGCGCCGCCTCTATGACTCGCTGCGTCCCTACGGCGGACGCCTGCACGTGCTGAAAACCCTGGTCGGCCGGGAAGACCTGGACCGCTGGGTGTCCGACGGCAGCCTCGCGGCCGCCGCGATCGAAGTGACGGGCGCGTACTACACGCTGATCCGCGCGGGCGCGCTCCCGGGCGCGGCGAACTGGACGCACGAGCACGCCGATGCCGCCAACACGCGGGTGTCGAAGGACACCCGGGTCCGGGCTCCGCTCGGGCTCCTCTGGTTCGGGGGCCCGTCGCACGACGGCATCCTGCCCCGGCACGGCCACGGCCCCGAGCCGCAGATCGTCGACGGCCGGCTGCTCATCGAAGGCGTCGACTTGATGAGGGCCACCGACATCTACACGGGCCGGCTCCTCTGGGAGGCCCCGCTCCCCGGGGTCGGGGATTTCTACAACAACGTCCTCCATCAGCCCGGCGCGAACGCCACCGGGACGAACTTCGTGTCCACGCCGGACGGCATTTACGTGGCCTGGAAGACCAAATGCGTCCGGCTCGACCCGGAAACCGGGCACGTGATCTCGGAATTCGAGGTGCCCGGGGGGCCGTCCGACTGGAGCGCCATCTCCGTGTCGGGCGATTTCCTGATCGGCGCGACCGACCCGATCGGCGAGGTCTTCGTGACCCGGCAGACGACCGGCGGCCTGGACGATCCGCAGGCGCAGCTGGGAGCCGCGATCAAGGCGGCGACGGCCCCGAAAGTCGACAATGACGCCCGCTCGTCGAGCCGGCGGCTCTTCGTCATGGACCGCCGCACGGGCCGCGTCGCGTGGCAGGCGCTGGCGCGCCAGGGCTTCCGCCACAACTCGATCTGCGTCGGCGGCGGCCGGCTCTACGTGATCGACCGCCTCTCGGGACTCAACCTCGAACGGTTGAAGAAGAAAGGGGAGCCCTCGAAGGTCCCCGCCATGCTCCTCGCCTTCGATCTCCAGGACGGCCGCGAAGTCTGGAGCAGCGAGGACGGCATCTTCGGCACGTTCCTCAGCTACTCGGAGGCCCACGACGTCCTGGTCGAGTCCGGCCGCGTGGCCCGCGACACGGTGAGCGACGAGCCCAAGGAGATGCGCGCCTGGAAGGCCGCCGTGGGAAAGCCGATCTGGAGGAAGGGCTATTCGGGTCCGGGGATGATCCACGGCGACACGATCCTGCTCGGCGAGGCGAAGGCCTGCGACCTCATGACGGGGGCGCCCCGCGGCCGCCTCCATCCGATCACGGGCCTTCCGGTCGAGTGGACCTGGGCGCGCAACTACGGATGCAACACGCCGGCGGCGTCGGAGCATCTCCTCACCTTCCGCTCGGGAGCGGCGGGCTATTTCGATCTCGCCGGTGACGGCGGGACGGGCAATTTCGGCGGCTTCAAGTCCGGCTGCACGAACAACCTCCTGGTCGCCGGCGGGATCCTGAACGCTCCGGACTACACGAGGACCTGCATCTGCAGCTACCAGAACCAGGCCTCGCTCGCGCTCGTGCCGATGCCCGAGGCGGAGATGTGGACCTTCTTCGGCAGCGCGGAGATCAAAGGCCCCATCCAGCGCCTCGGCATCAACTTCGGGGCTCCCGGCGACCGGCGCGCCGAGGACGGCACCCTCTGGATCGAGCATCCGAGCGTGGGCGGAAAGTCCCCGACGGCTCCGGTGGTCCTGGAGGGCGCGGTCGACTACGTGCGCAAGCACTCGTCGCGCCTCAGCGGGGAAGGGCTGCCCTGGGTCGCGGCGTCGGCCGTGAAAGGCCTCTCGACGCTCACGCTGACGCTGAACAAGGACGCGAAGACGGTGGTGCCGTACACGGTCCGGCTGACCTTTGCGGAACTCGAAGGGCTGAAGCCCGGCGAGCGGGTCTTCGACGTCGCCCTGCAGGCCCAGGAGGTGCTCCCGAGCTTCGACATCGCCCGCGAGGCGGGCGGGGCGGACCGCTCGCTCGTCCGGGAGTTCACCGTTCCCGCGTCGACGGAGATCAAGCTCTCGATGACGGCGCGAAAGGGGAAGACGCTGCTCTCGGGCCTCGAGGTCGTCGCCGGGGGCGAGCTGCCGGTCGCGCGCAACGTCGTCCATTCGGACTTGACCGTGCCCGAAACTCCCGTGTATAAGCCGATGGCGGAGGAGCCCCGGACGGACACCGATCAGCTTCCCATCCGGTCGCTGCTGTGGATCGGAACGGGGGGCCTGGTGTTCATGTACGTCTTCTACCGGCTCGCCCTCCTGAAGCGGAAAAAGTCATGAGCCGGACGGTCTGGCGGGTCGTGTTCATGGTCTCGCTCGCCGTCTTCATCGTTCTCGCGCTCAAGATCTTCAACCCGACGTCCCCGGCGCCCCAGGCCGAGGAGCCCCTCCTCATCTACTGCGCGGCGGGGCTCCGCCAGGCCGTCGAAGACGCGGCGAAGAGCTACGGCCACGACGTCCGCCTGCAGTTCGGCGGCTCGCAAACGCTGCTCGCCAACGCGGAGATGACGAAGAAGGGAGACCTCTACATCCCCGCCGACGACAGCTACCTCGCGATCGCGCGCTCGAAGAAGCTGATCGCCGAGGCGATCCCTCTCGCCCGGATGACGCCCGTGCTCGCCGTCGCCAAGGGGAATCCGAAGGGCGTTCACGGCCTCGCCGATCTCCTGAAGCCCGACGTCCGCCTGGCCCAGGCGAATCCCGACACGGCCGCCGTCGGAAAGCTGGTCCGCGGCGCTCTGGAAAAGCAGGGCGCCTGGGAGGCGCTGAAGACGAAGACGCTCGTCTTCAAACCCACCGTCAACGACGTCGCCAACGACCTCAAGCTCGGCAGCGCCGATGCGGCCTTCGTGTGGGACACGACGGTCCGCCAGTATCCGGACCTGGAGCGCGTGGCCGGAGTCGACTTCGGCGTGACGGGCTCGGTCTCCGTCGCCGTCCTGAGCTCCTCCCCCGCGCCGGCCGCGGCCCTGCGCTTCGCCCGCTACCTCTCGGCGCCCGACCGCGGCCTGGTCGAGTTCGCGAAGAACGGCTTCGAGACCCTGGGCGGCGACCCGTGGGCCGAGACGCCGGCGCTCCTCCTCTATGCCGGCGCGATGCTGCGGCCCGCCATCGAAAAGACGGTCGCCGCCTTCGAAGCGCGCGAGGGCTGCACGGTCACCCGCGTGTACAACGGCTGCGGGATCCTGATCGGCCAGATGGAGGCGGGAGGAAAGCCCGACCTCTACTTCGCCTGCGACGCGCAGTTCCTGGCGCAGGTGAAGGAGAAGTTCCTCCCCGCGCTCGAGGTGTCCCAGAATCAGCTCGTCATCCTGATTCCGAAGGGCAATCCGAAGGGGATCCGGACCCTGCGGGACCTGGCCAAGCCCGGCGTGCGCGTGGGGGTGGGCCACGAGAAGCAGTGCGCCCTCGGAAAGCTCACCCAGGAGACGCTCGTCCAGAGCAAGCTGGAGAGCGAGGTGATGAAGAACGTGGTCGTCCAGGCCCCGACCGGCGACATGCTGGTCAACCAGCTGCGGACGGGATCGCTCGACGCGGTGGTCGCCTACGTCAGCAACGGGGTCTCCGCGGCGGACGTGCTCGAAGCGCTCCCGATCGACGTGCCCTGCGCCCTCGCGGTGCAGCCGGTGGCCGTGGCCAAAGCGGCCGCCCATCCGAAGATCGCGGCACGGCTGATCGAGGCCCTGCGCTCGGCGGAGTCCCGGGCCCGCTTCGAGGCCGAGGGATTCACGTGGCGGGCCCATGAACCGCGATGACCGCCGCTTCCTCGGGGCCCTGGCGGTCCTGGGCGGCGGGTATGTCCTCCTCATCGCGGCGATGTTCGCGGCCGATCTCTTCTTCACGTCGCCGGCGCAGCTGTGGAGGGCCCTGGCGACTCCGGAGATCCGCTTCGCCATCGTGCTGACGCTCCTCTCGGCCAGCGCGAGCGCCGTCGTGTCGATCCTGGTCGCGGTCCCGCTCGGGTACCTCCTGGCCCGCTGCGAGTTCCCGGGCAAGCGCCTGATCAACGCCGTCCTGGACATCCCGGTCGTCCTCCCGCCGCTCGTGGTCGGACTCAGCCTGCTCATCCTGTTCCAGACGGCCCCGGCGAGATTCTTCGAGAAGCACGCCTTCCAGGTGACCTACGCCGTCCCGAGCGTCATTCTCGCCCAGTTCTCGGTCGCCGCCGCCTTCGGCGTCCGGGTCCTCCAGGCGGCCTTCAGCCAGATGACCCCGCGCAGCGAACAGGTCGCCCTCACCCTGGGCTGCTCGCGCGCCCAGGCGTTCTTCCTCGTGGTGCTCCCCGAGGCCCGCCGCGCGGTCGTCGCCGCCTTCGCGATCGCCTGGGCCCGGTCGCTGGGCGAATTCGGGCCCGTCCTCGTCTTCTCCGGCGCCACCCGCATGAAGACCGAAGTGCTCTCGACCACGGTGTTCCTCGAGCTCAGCGTCGGCCGCCTGGACGCCGCGGTTGCCGTCTCGCTCCTCATGATCCTGATGGCGGTCCTCGTGCTCTGGATCCTCCAGCATCTGGGCCGGAGCGACGCCATCGACCCGACGGTGCGCCGGTGATCACCCTGGACCGGGTCACGATCCGCGCGGGCGGCTTCCGGCTCCAGGACCTCTCCTTCGAGATCCCCGCGGGCCGCTACGGGGTCCTGATGGGCCGGACCGGCAGCGGGAAGACCACGATCCTCGAAGCCATCTGCGGGCTCCGCGCGGTCCCCCAGGGGCGCATCCTGCTCGACGGCCGGGACGTGACGCCCCTCCGGCCCGCCGACCGCGGCATCGGCTACGTCCCCCAGGACCGCGCGCTCTTCCAGACCATGACCGTGCGCCAGAACCTGTCCTTCGCCCCCGGCGTCCGCGGCTGGGGCGCCGCGGACACGGCGGCCCGCGTCGCGGAGCTGGCCGAGCTCCTCCGGATCGCGCCGCTCCTCGACCGGCGGCCCGCGGACCTGAGCGGCGGCGAGGCGCAGCGGGTCGCCCTCGGCCGCGCCCTGGCCGCGAAACCGAAGATCCTCCTGCTTGACGAACCCTTGAGCGCCCTGGATGATGAGACCTGGGAGGGGATGACCGTCCTCCTCCACCAGGTGCGGAAGGCGACGGGCGTCACCACGCTGCACGTGACTCACCGGCGCGAGGAGGCGCGGAGGCTGGCGGATCAGGTGCTCGTCCTCGCCGACGGCGCGGTCCGGCCCTCGGCCCCCGCGGATCTCGAGGAGCTCCGGCGATGAAGGTCACCGTGAAGTATTCGGCCCAGGCGCGCGTGGCCACCGGCCTCAGCTCCGAAGTGATCGAGCTCGACGAGCCCACGACCGTCCACGACCTGGTGATCCGCCTCGCCCGCCAGCACGGCTCCGCGTTCCGACGCCTCGCCCTCGACGCCGGCGGCTGCCCGCACCCTTCGCTCCTGGTCGCGATCGGCGACGAGCAGGTGCGCCCGAGCGATCATCGGAAAGTCGCCCCGGGAGAGACGATCACGATCCTGACGCCGATTTCCGGGGGCTAAGGATGAGTCCCTCCGACGTCAAGATGACGAAGCGCCTGGGCACCGCCCGCACCCGCCGACCCCTCTCGGCCGAGGAGCGGGCCGTCTACGAATGGCAGCTGAACGTCGCGGGCTTCAGCGAGGAAGGGCAGAAGGCGCTCCGGTCGGCCTCGGTGCTCGTCACCCGCGTCGGCGGCGTCGGCGGGGCGGCCGCCACGGCCCTCGCGGCGGCCGGGATCGGCCGGCTCGTCCTCGTCCACCAGGGCAACGTCCACGCCAGCGATCTCAACCGCCAGACCCTGATGAGCGCCGACTGGATCGGCAAGCCTCGGGTCGAATCCGCCCTCCGGCGGCTCAAGGAGCTGAATCCCCGGGTGGCCGTCGAGATCCACAATATCAACATCGGCGAGGACAACGTGTGCGACCTGGTCGCCTCGTCGGACCTCGTGATCGACGCGGCCCCGCTGTTCCGCGAGCGCTTCCTGCTCAACCGCGCGACCGTGGAGCAGGGGAAGCCGATGGTCGATTCGGCGATGTACGAGCTCGAGGCCCAGCTGACGACGTTCCTGCCGGGCCAGGGGCCCTGCCTCACCTGCCTCTATCCCGGCGACCCTCCCGGATGGCGCCGGCAGTTCCCGGTCTTCGGGGCGGTGTCCTCCATGATCGGCTCGCTCGCCGCGATGGAGGCCATCAAAGTCCTGTCCGGCCTCGGCGAGCCGCTCGTGGGGAGGCTCCTCCTGGCCGACCTTCGCGATATGTCCTTCCGCACCGTGAACATCCGGCGGAACCTGCACTGCCTCGTGTGCCGGGATCATCGGTAGGCCCCAGACTCCCGGCGAGAGACTCCCTTCCAGATCCTCCGGCGGGCGGCGAGAGGCCCCAGTTCTTCGTGGCGGGCCTTCGCGGATGCGAGGCGAGCGCTCGCTAGGGGATGGGGACGCACCAGAGCGGGACTCCCTACTTCTTCGTGGGGGGCGCAGGACGCGTGCCGATCACCTGGGCGAGCGTCAGCGCGTTGATCGCCGCGCCGTAGACGCGGCCCCCGGAGGCGCTCCAGCGCTCCGCGTTCGGGAACGACCCCATCGCGCAGGTGTCCACCGACTCCTCGAGCGACAGCTCCTCCCGGAGGAGCGCCTGAGACCACTGGTTCCACAAGGTCCCCCGGCGCTGCTCGTGGAACGCCGTGTACACCGTCGCGAAATACCAGTAGCAATAGTCCCGGCGGAGCGGGTCCGGGTTCGGCAGGTCCTTCTCGATCAGCTTGTCCGCCGCCGCATAGGTGGAGGACGGCTTCCCTTCGATCTGCATCCGCGCCAGGCTTCCGAACGCGCTCAGCGTCTCGTGGTGCGCGAACGTGTCGCCCGTGACTTTCCCCATCGTCGTCGGCGCGAAGCCGATGTGGAAATCCTTCTTGTCCGTCACCGCGTCGTACCATTGCAGGATATAGCCCAGGTTGAGCCGGGGGATGTCCACCCCCGCATCCCTCGCCGCCAAGAGCGCGAGCGCGCCCCACGAGGTCACCCACGTGTCGCTCGCCGTCCCGACCGCGCTGCCCCAGCCGCCGCCCTTGCCCTGGTTGTTCAGCGACCACTTGAGGGCCCGAAGCGCCGTCTCGCGGAGCGCCGACCGGTCCTTCTCCGGGAACGCCTCGCTCGGCGTGATCAGCTGGGCCGCCGTGAACAGCGCCCAGGTCGCCAGGTGGTTCTCGAAGATCGGGCGGGCCGACGTCCCGTGCATGATCAGCCCTTCCGGCGCCTGTTGCGACACGAGCCACGCGATCGCCTTCTTGACCACGCCGCCCACCGGGACGCTGCCGAACTCGACCGTGCTGTCGGGCGTGAACCCCGCGTTCAGGAAGGCCGCCAGCGCCAGGCTGGTCACGCCCACGTCCATCCCCGCCGCCGGCGCCGCCCGGCAGCCCGGCTCGGGGCAGGACGCCGTCCAGGTCGTCGAGCCCCAGAAGCCCTCGACCGACTGGTGCCGCGCCAGCCAGCGGAGCGCGCCGTACAGGAGTCGGCCCTCGCGGCTCTTCATCACCCAGGGCGGCAGCTTGGCAAAGTCCTTGAGCACCGCCTCCAGGACGCGGCCGTTGCCGTCGCAGGCGGGGCAGGGGTACGCGACGCCGGTGTACAAGCTTCCCGCGCCCTGGCAGGTTTCGCAGAGGCCGAGCTCGAGGATCATGCGGTAATGCGTTCCCGTCAGCTGGGGCCGCGTCTTCTTGCCGTCGCAGAGCGGGCACTTCATGCCCTTCTGGCCGAGGCAGATCGTGCAGGCGACCGCGCGGCGGCCCTGGCAGGTCTTGCAGGTGACGTTGGTGCCTTCGCTCGGGTCGGACACCTTCCCCGTGCCGCGGCAGGTGACGCAGAGCATCGCCCCCGTGGAGCCGCAAGCGCTGCAGGAGATGCGCCCTTGGCCCAGACACATCTCGCAGGTCATCTCGATCTTGATGCGGTCGGCGACCGCGTCGCAGAGCTTGGCCCAGGCCGCCGCGTCGGGGGCGCCCGAGGAGAGCTTCTTCCAGCGCTCCATGGCGGAGGCGGCGTCGAACGCGGAGTCCTTGAGGGTGCAGAGCGCGCCCAGGTAGCGGGTGGGGAAGTCGCCGGCGATCGACGCCGACTCGGCCGCCCGCGTCACCCAGAGGCCCGGCGGGCGCAGGAGGAGCGAGGCCAGCTCGACGCGGACCACGCTTGCGGCCGGTCCCCACAGGTCGAGGATCGGCCCCTTCGCGAACTTCCCCTGGAGGAGGAGCGCGGTGTCGATCTTGCCCTTTTTCGCCTGCAGCTCCTGGATGTGCGCGCAGGCGAAAAGCTGGAGGGCGTCGACCGGGGCCGTCCCGGCCTCGGCGATCTTCTGGATGAGCAGCTCGAGGAGCTTCTGGTGGCGCTCGGGGGTCATCCCCTCCGATCGGCGGCCGCCCTCGGCATGGTTCAGCTCGGGGGAGTTCAGGTACTCCTGGAGGCCCGCGGCCGCCGGTCCGTCCAGCTTCCAGGCGGCCTCGTCGCGCGACAGGAAGATGTCGGCCGCGTGATGGAAGGCGGACTTCGGCGCGCCGGTGCGGAAGTAGATCGCAGCGGCCAGGCGCTTCTCCGCCCCCCGGCGCTCCGCGGGGTCCCGCAGGGTCCCGTAGTGGGGCAGGGCGGCGGCCGGCAGGACCGCGAGGGCCTCCGACGTCTTCAGGCCCGGGTCCAGCGGGGGACCGGGCGTCTGCCCGCTCGGCGCCGGCGCGGGATTCTTGATGCTGGGCTGCACCGGTTCATTCGACGCCACGGGGTCCGCGGGCTTGTTCTTGGGGTCGGCGATCGCCGTGTCGATGCGCCGGAGGAGATCGTCCATCTGCGACTTCACCTGCGGCCGAAGCTGGCCGCCGGCGTCCAGGGCCGCCGTCGCCCGGAGGGTCACGAGCTTCTGCCGGGCGTCGTCCAGCCGGCCGGCCGTGACCAGGACGTTGATGGACGCGAGGGCGTCGCGGAAGCGGTCGTCGGCAGCGCGTTCGATCTCGAGCGCCTTGGCCGACACGCGGCTGCCCGCCGGCGTCCCCGAGAACTCGCCGGGAAAGCGGTGCAGCGCGGTGAGCGCGTCGCCCGGGTGGCCGTCGTCCAGCGCCTTCGTGGCCTCGTCGATCGCGTCTTTTGCCGCGCTCTCGGCCTCGGAATTGATGTAGGCCTCCCAGTCGACGCGGCCTCCGGCGAAGAGGGCCCGGTGGGGGCTGCCGGCGAACTGGTCTTCGAGCGCCTTCCACTTGGTGCGCACCGTGGCGTACTCGCCGGGACGGCCCTTCGCGTTCCGCTCGGTCGCCTTCATGTCGTCGAAGCGGCGCTGGATCTCGACATTCTGCCCGGCGCTCGGGTCGGCCGGAGGAGCCGCGGGCTTGCTGCGGAAGGCGACCGCCAGGAGGACGATGAGGACGATCGCCGCCGCGGCGCCGCCGCCGATCAGGAGCAGCTTCTTCTTCGCCCCGGCCGCCCGAGCGTCCGCCGCGTCGGGCGTCGCGCGCACGGTCTTCGGCGTCGGCGTCAGGAGGAGGCCTTCAAAGGCCTTCAGGAGCTCGTCGTAGGTCTTGAACCGCTCGTCCTTGTGCTTCTTGAGCAGGCGGAGCACGAGGGCGTTGGCGCCGTCGGAGATCGCGGGGTTGATCGCCTTCGGGGGCTGCGGGGTCTCCGTGACCTGCTTGGTCATCAGCTCGCGGGGCGTGTTGGCGATGAAGGGTCTCCGGCCCGACAGCATTTCGTACAGCGTGACGCCGAGCGAGTACATGTCCGTGCGGTGGTCGAGCGGCTCGGCGCGGCACTGCTCGGGCGAGGCGTAGGCGGGCGTCGTGTGGACGTTCTCCTCGTCTTCGCCCTTCACCGCCTCGCTCGATTTGAGCTCGGTGGCCAGGCCGAAGTCGCAGATCTTCGCCTGGCCTTCGGGCGTGATCAGGATGTTCTGGGGCTTGATGTCGCGGTGGATGAGGCCGCTCTGCTGCGCGTGGCGCAGGCCGCGCGCCACCTGGCGTCCGATCTCCAGCGCCTTCGCCTCGGGGATCGTCTTCTGCTGCCGGATCAGGCGGAAGACCGTCTCGCCCTGGACGTACTCCATGACGAAGTAGTAGCGGCCGAGGGATTCCCCGACGTCGACCGCCCCCATGATGTTCTCGTGGGTGACCTTGCCCGCCGAGCGGGCCTCCTTCATGAAGCTTTCGACGTAGACCTTGTCCTTCGAGAGGTCGGGCGGCAGGAGCTTGATCGCGACCAGGCGGTCGAGGCTTTCCTGCTTCGCGAGGAAGACCTCGCCCATGCCGCCCTGGCCCAGGCGCTTCTGGAACGTGTAGCCCGGGATCGGATCGGGGAGGGGCCCGTCCTTCACGAAGAGCGGGGCCTTGCGCGCGGTATTCGGCGTGCCGGTCCCTTTGGTGGTATCCCCCTTCGGCGCGAAGGGGTCGGTCTTCGGTCCGGTGTCCGATTTCGGCGGCGACGCGACCTTCGGCGCAAACGGATCGGTTTTCGGGCCCGTCTCGGCTTTCGGAGGGGGCGTGACCTTGGGCGCCAAGGGATCCGTCTTCGGCCCGGCGTCCGCCTTCGCCGGGGGAGGCGCTTTCTTCAGCCCGGTGTCGGCCTTAACCGACGGGGTGGCCTTCGGGGCCAAGGGATCCGTCTTCGGGCCCGACGCCGGGTCGGCCTTCGGGGTCGCCTTGGGAGCGACGATGATCTTCCCGCAGGAGGGGCAGGCGACGTCCTGGAAAATCTCCTCGGGAGTGATGGAGAAGGACCGACCGCAGGTGCACGTGACGCTCGGCTTGCGGTCTTCCATCGGGCAGATTCAGCGGGAAATGAGACTCTACCGAACTGGGCCCCTGCCGACAACTCCTATCCGGGCTGCGTCCCGCTCCCCGGCCAGACGGCCATCCCCATATGCTATACGTCCGCGGCCGTCGCCGCGCTTCGCGCCGTCCCAAGTTCAGTATAGAGCATGACCCCGAAGGGTCATGCGGAAAATCGACGGCCGGAGACTACTTGAGGTGCTTGGAGACGAGCGCCGTCATCTCGAACATGCTGACCTGCTTCTTGCCCTTGAACACGGCCTTCAGCACGTCGTCGGCATTGATCATGCGCCGGTTCTTCGCATCCTGAAGCCCGTGCTTCTTGATGTAGATCCAGAGCTTCTTCGCCACCTCGCTGCGGGGGAGGGGCTTGGGTCCGGTCACCTTCGCGAGCTCGTCGCTCGGCTGAAGGGGCTTCATGAACGCGCTGTTCACTTTCTTGGCCATAGGGTTTCCTATCTCCTCTTTGCGAAACAATCGCTGCAATACACGGGACGGTCGCCGCGGGGTTTAAAGGGAACCTGCGTGGGCTTCCCGCACTCGCCGCAGATGGCGCTGAACATCTCGCGCGGCCCGCCGCCGCCCCGGCTCCCGCCGCCACCGCCGCCTCCGAATCCTCCCCGTCCGCCGCCGCCACCCCCGCCCCCGCCGCCCGCGGCCTTCTTCGCCGCCCGGCACGGGGAGCAGCGCTTGGGCTCGTTCGTGAACCCGAGCTGCGCGAACCTCTCCTGCTCACCCGCGGTGAACGTGAACTCCGTCCCACAATCGACGCACGTCAACTGCTTGTCCGTGTACATGGCTTAACCCCGAAAAACCCAGAATTTTTCTCTCGCCGACTGCCGGCGGGGGAACCGGGCTCAATTACAATCGCAAAGGGGGGGACGGAGCAAACAAAATCGTACTTGTGCGGGAATCCGTTCGCCCCTCCCGGGACCGGTCCCGGAGCGGGCCCCTCACTCGCGGCGCCCCTGGTATTCGGTTTCCAGGGCCGCTAGCTCCGCCCGGAGCTCCTTCTCCTCGTCCTTCACGTCGCGCGTCTTTCCCGCGTTCAAGTACACTTCCGGCTTCGCGAAGGCCTCCTGGAGCACCTTGAGCCGCTCCTCCGTCGCCATGATGCGGCTCTCCAGCTCCTGGGTTTTCAGCTTGGAGAAGCGCGTGGCGGCCTTGACCGCCGCGCTCGGCGGCGGGGCGGAGACGACCACGGGCTTCTTCGAGGGATCGGGCTTCGGCTTCGCCGCCGCCAGCGCCTTCCGCTTTTCGCGCTTCTCCAGCGCCTGCGCGAAGCCGCCTTCCGTGAGATGCGCCTCGCCCCCTTCGATCCACAGCATCCGGTCCGCCACCTGCTCGACGAAGTAGCGGTCGTGGCTGATGACGATCAGGGTGCCTTCATAGACCGCCAACGCGAGCTCCAACGCCTCGCGGCTCGGCACGTCGAGATGGTTGGTCGGCTCGTCGAGGAGGAGCACGTTGTTCCCCTCGATGAGCAGCCGCGTCAGCATGAGCCGCTTCCGTTCGCCGCCCGACAGCACGCGCACCGGCTTGTCGACGTCGTTTCCGATGAACAGCATCGCGCCGAGCAGGTTGCGGAGCTGCTGCTCCGTCCGCATCGGATCCGCCTGCCGGAGGTACTTGTAGGGCGTCGTATCCTCGTCGTCGAAGTGCTCGTGCTGCGAGAGGACGCCTTTGCGGACCCGGCCGCCCCACTGGACGACGCCCGCCTGCGGCGGAAGCTCGTCGAGCAGGACCTTCAGGAACGACGTCTTCCCGGCGCCGTTGGGTCCGGCCACGCCGATGACTTCGCCGCGCGCGAGCTCGAGGTTCAGGTCCTTGAAGAGGACGCGCGGTCCGTAGCCGACCTGGAGATCCTGGATCTTCAGGATCTTCGCCCCGGGGCTTTCGCCGGCGGAGAGGTTCAGGTCCATGACGCGCGCGCGCTCCTCGGGCCGCTGCAGGCGGTCGAGACGCTCGAGCCGTTTGAGGCGTCCCGCGGCCTGGCGCGCGCGCTGGCCGGCGCCGTAGCGTCGGATGTACTCCGACTCCTTGTCGATGAAAGTCGCCTGGTTGTCGTACTCGCGCCGGGCCGCCTTGATCCGCTCGTCGCGGAGGAATCGGGCCCTCGTGTAGGGGGCGGGGTACTGCCAGAACTTCCCGGCCTCGATTTCCCACGTCTCGTGGGACAGGCGGTCGAGGAAGGTCCGGTCGTGGGAGACCAGGATCGCGCTCGCCTGGCTGTCGATGAGGAACTGCTCGAGGAAGAGGATCCCGTCGATGTCGAGGTGGTTGGTCGGCTCGTCCAGGAGCCACAGGTCGGGCTCCATCATGAGCAGCCGCGCGAACGCGACGCGGCCGCGCTCGCCCCCGCTCAGCGTCGCCATCATCTCGTCATGGCGTTCCGCGGGGAAGCCGATGCCCTCCAGGATCTTGTCGGCCCGGTGCTCGACCTCGTAGCCGCCGCGGGACTCGAAGCGGGTCTCGACTTCCGAGAGGCGCGACAGGAGCCGGTCGGTCTCGTCGCCCGAGTGTTCCAGCTTGTGATGGATCTCGCGAAGTTCGCGCTCCAGGGCGGCGATCTCGGGGTCCGAGGACACGACGGCTTCGCGGACGGTGCAGCCCTCGGGAAAGCGGGGGTCCTGCTCGAGGGCCGCGATGCGGAGGCCCCGCTTCTTGGACAGCGTGCCCTCGTGGTCGTCGTCGCCCAGGATGACGCGGAAGAGCGAGGTCTTCCCGGTGCCGTTCGCGCCGATCAGGCCCACGCGGACGCCTTCGGCGAGGGTGAACTCCGCGTCCCGGAAGAGGAATCGGGCTCCGACCTGTTTGCCGAGCTTGGAGGCGGCCAGGAGACTCATGGGGGCACATTGAAGGAAGGTGGGGGCAGGAAGTCAAGGAGGGAAACGGGACCCCTCCCGGAACGAGGCGTCGGGTCCCGGGGAACCGCGCCGGCGGGGGGGGATTCCCGGACGCCCGGTCGGCGTGCCCCGGAGGAGGCCGTCCGGATCTCGAGGGCTCTGCCTCCCCGGGGACGAGAGCGGCGGCCTACTTGCCCCCGGCAGGAGCCGATGCCTTAAGAAGCCCGCGCGCGCGCATCCACTCCTCGCAGCGCGCCGTCCAGCCGCCGAAGGTTTGGTCGCTTTTCCGCATCCCCCAGCCGTGGCCGCCGGTCGCGAAGACGTGCAGCTCCGCGGACACGCCCGCGTCCCGCAGCGCCTGGAACAGCTTGATCGTGCCCGCTGCCGAGCCTTTGTCGTCGCTCGAGACGGCCAGAAACGTGGGAGGGGTCTCCTTCGTGATCCGCATCTGGGCGGACAGCTTCTCCTTGTCCTGCCGGTCGAGCACGCCGCCCGGATAGATGAGCACCGCGAAATCGGGGCGGCAGGAGGCCTTGTCGGCGTCGTCGATCGCGTCATAGGAGCGCCGGTCGGAGTTCATCTCCGCGTTGGCGGCCAGGTGGCCTCCCGCCGAAAAGCCCAGGATGCCGATGCGCGCGGGGTCGATGCCCCAGTCGGCCGCCTTGCTGCGGGTGATGCTGATCGCGCGCTGGGCGTCCTCGAGCGGCGCCAGGTTGTCCCCGTCGCCCGGTCGCTGGGGCACGCGGTACTTGAGGAGCACGGCGGTGACCCCGATCGAGGCGAGCCATTCGCCCACCTGCGTGCCTTCGTGTTCGAAGGCGAGCATGCGGTAGCCGCCCCCGGGGGCGACGACGATCGCCGCCCCGGTGTTCTTCTCCTTCGCCGGGGAATAGACCGCGATCGTCGGATGTCCCGTGCTGTCGACGCGCTTCAAGCCCCGCTCGCCGGGGGTGGTCTTCTCCTCGATGCCCTCGGGGTCGCCGGGCGGCTTGCCCGGCCAGAGGTCCAGGGGCTTGGGGACCTCCTGGGCCTGGAACGCACAGACGAGGGAAAAGGCGAGCGGGATCAGGTTCATGGGTCGGTTCCTCCTGCTATCCTACGCTCTCCGCCTTCCGACGGTCTTTCTCTCCAGGCTTTCAGCGGCCCGGAGCTCTCAGAAGTGACGTCCATCCCCCCGCGGAAGAGCGTTGGCAGTGCGGGCGGCTGGGCCTCGACGGTCTGGCGCCGCGTCTCCTCGTCGTCCGAGGTCGGGCGGCCGCGCGGTGCCGAAGAGTGCACGTTCCGGGGATAAAAAAAGGGCGCCCCTTTCGGAGCGCCCTTCCTTGGACTTGCGTTCGGAAGAACTACCAGTCGCGACGGCCGCGGCCACCGCCGCCGCCGCCGTATCCGCCCCGACCGCCGCCGCTACCGCTGCGCGGTCCGCTTTCGGTCTTGGGACGGGCCTCATTGACCGTGATGGCGCGGCCCCGGACTTCCTGCAGGTTCAGCGCCTGAATGGCCGCCGCCGCCTGATTCTTGTCCGCCATCTCCACGAATCCGAATCCCCGCGACCGGCCCGTCATCTTGTCCATGATGATGGCCACAGACACGACCTCGCCATGCGCCGAAAAGGCCTGGCGAAGATCGTCCTCGGTCGCCTCGTACGACAGATTGCCCACGTAGATGTTTGTCATCTACTACCTCGAAAAAAAGGAAAAAACACTAACCCTGGGTCAGGATTCGGAAGAGACGGACGTGTGTCGCGCCAGCAGTCGAACCAGCAGTACCCAACAACAGAATCTTAACGCGCGGCAGAAGTGACTTCAATCCCAAAAAATTCCGGCTTGGACTAGGCCTCGTCGCCTTCGTCCTCTTCCTTCTCCTCCTTCTCGTCGTCGTCGTCCTCGCCTTCCTCCTCGCCCTTGGCCGGCTCTTCGCCTTCCTCGCCCTTGGGCGCGGCCTTGGCGGCGGCGGCTTTCTTGGTGGGCGCCTTGGTTTTCTTGGGCTTGGTGACGAGCGCGCCTTTGCCGAAGGCCTCGAAGGCCTTGTCCCGGCCTTCCGGCGTCGGCTCGAACTCGACGACGACGGCGTCCAGGTCGACGGGGATCAGGTACCAGCCGTCCTTGCCCTTGTAGGTCTGGCGGGCGATACGGACGCCGGTCTCGTGGATGAACAGTTTGTCGGAATCTTTTTCCCAGCCTTTGGGAACGCCGCTGGCCATGGGTGTCTCCTTCGCGTGAAGCCGGGATTATACCGGGTGGCTCTCCGGGCCCGTCCAGAAAAACTACGTCGGATTCGCCGGCTCCCGTCCTATTTCCGCTGCCAGGAGAACTTCTTCCGCTTGGGAGGCTCCTCCGGCCGGGCGCTCGGAGGGGCGGCCGGCTCTTCCGGACCCGAGATGAGCGGGAGGTCGTCGGAGGGGTCGACGGCCGGAGATCCCGACGCCGGCGCGGCCGGCGGCACGGCGGTGACGATCTGCGAGGGCTCGTCGTAGCGGCCTACGGGGTCCGTCTCGACGAGCTGCGGCTCCGGCGACGGCACGGTCTCGATCAGGTCGGGCAGCGGTTCGACGTAGGGATTGGGCTTGATCTGGGTCCGGGTCACCGGGGTATAGGGGGGCGCGTCGGGCTCCGGCTCCGGGGCGGGCTCGGGGTCCGGGACCGGGTCGAGCGCCGACTCGGGCGGCAGGGCCGCCTCCAGATCCGGCTCGGCCGCCGGGGGCGGGGCCGACGGCAGCGAATCCCAGACGTCCGCCTGCGAGAGGGCGGGAGGGGCCGGCTCGGCCTCGGGTTCGGGCTCCGGCGCCAGGCTGGCCGAGGAGTACGACGCGAGCGCGGGGGCCGCCTCGGACTCCGTCTCGGATTCCTGGAGCGTGTCCTTCAGGCGGCGGGCGCGGTCGCGGATCGCGGCGAGCGTCGCCTCGATGGAGTCCAGGCTTTGATCCAGATCCACCGCGAGGTGGCTCGCCTCGTTCACGCGGCCGCGGATCGACTGCCTCGAGCTGAGCTGCTTGGTGAGCTGGTCGTGCTCCGTGCGGCGGAGCTGCTCCAGGCTCTCGACGCGATGCTGGAGCGTCTCGATCTTCGATTTGTAGGAGCCGAGCGTCGCCTCCAGCGCGGCGATGGCGGTGGCCTTTTCCGCGACGGCGCGGTCGGCGGTCTCCTGGAGGCGATTCAGCGTCTCGCTCAGGCGACGGCGCTCGCCGGCCTCGCGGTCGAGGCTCTGGCGACCCTCGGAGATGAGACGGTCCTTCTCCTCGATCGTCGCTTCCATCTCGGCACGGAGATCGACGACGGCCTTCTGCTGGGCGCCGGTCGCCCGTTCGAGGGCGGCACGGTCGGACTGCTCGCGCTCACGGACCCGGGTGTCGAAGGTGTTCAGGTCGTTCAGACGCTGGATCTCGACGGCGTCCAGCCTCTTCTGCAGGGTCTCGACCTTGGCGCGGTAGGAGGCGATCGAGGCGTCCAGAGCGGCGATGGTCTTGTCCTTGCCGTCCAGGGTGCGGGCGTTCGTTTCCTCGATCCCGGCGACCATGGCCTCCTGGCGGCGGCGCTCGGCGCTCTCGCGGGCGGCGCTTTCCTGGAGCTCGGCCAGCTCGCGGTCCTTGTCCTTCAGCTTCCGTTCCATCTCGGAGCGGAGGGACAGGAGTTCCCGCTCGAGGCGGGAGGAGTTCTCGGCGGCGGAACGAAGTTCGGCGACCGGAGCGGAGAACCCGGAGAAGCCGGGCGCGGTCTCGACCGAGAGCGACGGCCGCGAGGAGCGCGTCTCTTCCAGCTCCTTCTCGAGGTTCTGGATACGCGTCTCCAGCTCCTTCACGCGGGAGCTGGCCTGGATCTGGGCTCCGCCGCCGGCGGCGCGCAGGACGCCGCCGCAGGTGGGGCACTGGGTGGGCTGGGCCGCGGAGTCATCGCGGACCCGGTACATCTTGGCGCACTTGCCGCATTCGAGAATCATGGCTGACCTCTCCTCACTGCTCCCGGTACCCCAGCGGTGCGACTGCTGAGTCTACCAACCCATAAACCGTCGGGCTATGGTTTCTTGAGCGACCGGCCGGACGCCCCGGACCGCGCTCGCGGAGCGCTCGCACCAGGGCCGCGCTCCCGTCCGCCCTCCGGCCGGGGTCACAAGGCGGACTTGTACTTGTGCGCGATCGCGTACGCCATTTTCATGTACTCCGAGGCCGCCTTGCGGTGCGGCTCAGGCTCCTCGACCCACTTCTCGGCGCGCTGGCGTCCCCGCGAGGCCTGCAGGATGAAGCCCATCGCGATCTCCAGCACGTCGCGGCTGGGCGCCTTCGCCTCCAGATCGCCCAGGTAGGCCCGGAGCCGTTTCACGAACGTCCCGTGCTGGGCCCGGATCTTCAGGATCTTGTCGAAGAGCTCCATGGCGCCCGTCGTGAAGGCCTCGGCATTGCCCTGCTTCTTGAGGCGGAGGACGAGCTCCATCGTTTTGCGCGTCTCATAGCCCTCCTCCGCGATCAGGGTGAGCACCTCCCACTCCTCGAACTTCTGGGCCGTGCCCTCGAAGAGCGCGCGGAGCTGTTCCACGCGGCGCAAATCCAGCAGTCGCTCGAGGTCGATGCCCTGCATCTTCTTGCCCGACGGCATCGGGATCGATTCGAGCGTCGGGATGTCCTCCGGGGGCGGCGCGGCCGGGGAGGGGGACGCGGGCGACGGGGACGAAACGGGGGCCGCGGGCGGGGTCGCGGGCGGCACCGCGAGCAGCGCGGCCGTCTCCGTCGACGAGGTGCCCGCCGGGGTCGAGGTCACTTCCGCGCAGCCCCCGCTTTCACCGCCGGCGTTGACGGCGCTGATCACGTAGTACTGGGGAATCCCGTTCGTGAGCGGGCAGTCCGAATAGAGCGGGTCGCGCGGGCTCGCCACCAGCATGTACGGGCCGCCGGGCGCGGCGGAGCGCATCACGCGGTAGCGCGTGGCGAAGGGCACCGGATTCCAGCCCAGATCGATCCTCGCCGGCCCGGGCACGGCGCGAAGTCCCGTGGGCGCCGAGGGGACGCCGACCGGCGTCGCCGGCGTCGGGTACGAGTCGAGGCTTTCGCCGTGGACGTTGAGGGCGCTGACGACGTAGTGGTACGTCGTGCCGTTCGCCAGGCCCGTGTCCGTATAGCCGGGATCGCCGGGCTGGGCGACGGGGGTGAAGGGTCCGTCGGACGAGGGGCCGCGCTTCACGATGTACTGCGTCGCGCCCGGAACGGCATTCCACGAGAGGCCCACCTCGCCGCTCGCGGGGACGGTCTGGAGCCCCGTGGGCACCGCGGGAGGCGCGACCGGGGAGGTGACGATCTCGGCCGAGTCGGAGCTCTCGCCGCCGGCGTTCTCGGCGCTGACTTTGTACTGGTACGTCGACCCGTTGGCGAGGCCGATGTCCTCCCACGCGGGGCTTTCGGGGCTGCCGACCGTCTCGAAGCTGCCGCCGGTCCCGGCGGCGCGCTTGACGTGGTACATCGAGGCGCCCACCGAGGCGTTCCAGGAGAGCGTGATCAGGCCGTGACCGGGCGTCGCGACGAGCCCGACCGGGGTCGGCGGGGGCGACGTGGGAGTCGCCTGGACGATCGAGGTCAGCGGTCCCTTGACGACGCCGTTGGCGGTGCGGACCTGGTAATAGTAGGTCGTTCCGTTGTTGACCTCCGTGTCGAGGTACGAGGTCGGCGCGATCCGGGCGATGCTGATGAACGGTCCGCTCGGGCTGGTCGCGCGCTTGACGGTGTAGCCGGTCGCGATCGTGACCGGCTCCCAGGTGAGCGAGACGCGCGCGTTGCCCGCGAGCGCGATCAGGTTCGACGGCGGGGGCGGCGGAGGCACCGGCGTCGCGGCGACGCGGGTCGAATGCGGGCTGCGGCCCCCGGCGTTCATCGCGTGGACGATGTAATAGTAGGTCTTCCCGTTCTCGACGCCGTTGTCGAGATGATTGACGCGCGTCACGTTGCCGGTCGTCACGTAGGGCCCGCGCTTGTCGGTCGCGCGCTTGATCTGGTAATGCGTGGCTCCCACGACCGGCCCCCAGGAGAGCAGCACCTGGTTGTTGCCCGCGGTGGCGGAGATGAGCTCAGGCATGGCGGGCGGCTCGACGGGCGTGGCCCGGGCGGCCGAGGACGGCAGGCTCTCGCCGCCGGCGTTCACCGCGGTCACGATGTAGTAGTAGGTCGTTCCGTTGTCGAGACCCGTATCCAGGTGATTGGGACCGACCGCGGTGGCCACCGTGGGAAAGGGTCCGGCGGGCGAAGGCGCGCGCTTGACGAGGTAGCTCTGGGAGCGCGGTGACGGGGTCCAGGTGAGCGCGACCTCCCGATTGGCGGGGGTGGCGGAGAGGCCGGCGGGCGCCTGCGGGGGCGCGATCGGCGCGACGGTGACGGCGGCGGACTCCGGGCTTTCGCCGCCCGAGTTGACCGCGCCGATGCGGTAGTGATACGGGGTCCCGTTCGTCAGGCCCGTGTCGACATGGGCGTTCGTGGGCGGCGTCGCGATCACCGCATAGGGCCCGTCGATCGCGAGGGCCCGGCGGACGACGTATCCGGTCGCGCCTTCCACGGCGGGCCAGACGAGCGAGATCTGCGTGTTGCCGACGGTCGCGTCGACGGCGGACACCATGGAGGGGGCGGTGATGGGGGTCGCCGACACTTCGGTCGAGGGCGGTCCTTCGCCCCCGATGTTGAGCGCGCTCAGGATGTAGTAGAACGTCGTCCCGTTCGTGACGTCCACGTCCACGTGGGAGAGGCCGGCCGGCGAGGCGATCTCGGCATAAGGTCCGCCCGGGATCGTCGCGCGCCGGATCGTATAACTCGACGCGCGAGGCGAGGGCGTCCACAGGAGCGTCACCCGCGAGTTGCCCGCGGAAAGCTGGATGCCCGTCGGCGCCGGGGGAGGCGCCACGGGGGCGGCCGCCACCGAGAACGTCGCCGCGCACTCCCCGCCCGAGTTCATCGCCGAGACCGTGAAGTAGTAGAGCGTGCCGTTGGTGACGGTGGCGTCGGCGAAGGAGGTCGTAACCACGGTGCCGACCGGCTCGAAGGGCCCGGTCGGAGAAAGCGAGCGCCGGACCGTGTAGCTCGTCGCGCGAGGCGACGGGTTCCAGCTGAGCGTGACGACGCCGTTCCCCGGCGTGGCGGAAAGCCCGGCGGGCGCCGAGGGGGGGGCACTCGGCGAAGCCGGGACGGATTTCGAGCGCGCGCTCTCGCCGCCCGCGTTCCGGGAGGTCACGGCGTAGTGATAGGTCGTCCCGTTCGCGGCCGTGGAGTCGAGCGCGGAGGCGACCGCGGACGTCGCGATCACCGTGTAGGGGCCGTCGACGCTCGGCGCGCGGTGCACCGCGTAGCTCCTCGCGCCCGGAACGTCGGGCCACGTCAGCATCACGCAGCCGCTGCCGGGAGCGACCGTGATGACGCCGGGCGCGGGCGGCGGGGCGATGGGAGTGGCCTTCACCTCGGGGGAGTAGGGGCCCTTGCCCCCGTCGTTCATCGCGCGGACGACGTAATAGTACGTCATCCCGTTGGTGATGCCCGCGTCGAGGTACTCCGTCTCTTCCGGATTCGCGATCGCGGTATAGGGTCCGCTCTGGGTCGTGGACCGCATCACCCGGTAGCGCTCCGCATTGGCCACCGGCCGCCAGCGGAGCGAGACCTTGCCGTTGCCGGGGGTCGCCTCGATTTCCGGGGGAGCGCCGGGCTGGCCCACCGGCGTGGCGGTGACCTCCTCGCAGGGCGCGCTCACGCCGCCCTCGTTCTTCGCCAGGAGCGTGTAGTAGTACGTCGTGTCGTTCGCGAGCAGCAGGTCCGTGTGGGAGGTCGACTGCGGCGCCGCGATGGTCTCGTAGGGCCCGCCGGGCGCCGGGGAGCGGCGGAGCACGTAGGAGGTGGCGCCGGCCGCGGGATGCCAGGTGAGCGTGATCCTCGAATTGCCGGCGGACGCAGCGAAGCCGGTCGGGAGCGGAGGAGGCGCGACGGCCTTGGCCACGATCGGGGCCGAGGGGGCGCTTTCGCCGCCGGCATTCTGCGACGCGACGCTGTAGACCATGGCGACCCCGTTCTCGAGGCCGGTGTCGGTGTAGAAGGGAGCCGCGGGATTCGCGATCTTCGTCCAGGGTCCGGCCGCGGAGGGGGCCCGGCGGACGGCGTAGGAGAGGGCCCCCGGAACGGGCGACCAGCCGAGCTGGATCTCGCCATTGCCGGCGGCTGCCACGAGGCCGACGGGAACGGACGGGGGCGTGAGCGGGGCGGCGGTGACGGTCGCGCAGGGCGCGCTCTCGCCGCCGGCATTGAGCGCGCTGACGGTGTAATAGTACGTCCTGCCGTTCATGACCGTGGTGTCGATGCAGGGAGGGGCGGCCGGGCCGCCGACGATGTCGTACGGACCGCTGGGCACGTCTGCGCGGCGCACTGTGTAGGCGGTCGCGCCGTGCACCATGGTCCACTCGAGGGTGACCCTGCCGTTTCCCGGCGTCGCGCAGAGGCCGACCGGCGGCGGCGGCGGGGCAACCGGCATCGCCTGCGCCTGGGCGGAGACCGGGCTCTCGCCGGCACTGTTCTGGGCGGCGACCGAGTAATAATAGGTCGTCCCGTTGGAGACGCTCGTGTCGGTGAACGCGAGGTCGGGCGTCGACGCGATGGTCGAGAAGGGACCGGCGGGCGTCGTTGCGCGGAGGAGGCGGTACACGGACGCCCCCGGCGCCGCGCCCCAGCTGAGGGACACGCAGGAATTCCCCGGGCTCGCGTCGAGCGATCCGGGCGAGGAGGGCGGCGCGACCGGAGTCGCCTCGACCTCGATGGACGGGGCGCCTTCGACGAGCGACGCGTCGACGGCGACCACGGAGTAGATATAGGTCGTGCCGTTCTTGAGATCGGTGTCGGAATAGCAGTCCTGGACCGGGCGGGCGATGATCGTGAACGCGCCGCCGCGCACCGTGGAGCGTTTGACGGCATAGTGGGCGGCGCCCGGGACGGGACTCCAGATGAGGGAGATCTCGCCGTTCGTCGCCGCGGACTCGAGGGTCGCGGGCGCCGGCAGCGGGGGCGCGGCGGGCTTCCGGATGATCGTCGTGACGGAGCCGGGCTGAACGTCCGACGACGGGGGTCCCGGCGGCGGGGACGCGGTCATCTGCGCGTCGATTTCCGCCCGGAGCGCGCGACGGTAGCGGTCGACGACGACGCCGATCAGGTGGAGCTTCTGGGTGGCCTCGCCCTTGTATTTCAGCGGGTCGGAGATCCACTTCGAGGCGACCTCGCGCGCGGTGGGCGAGACGGTGATGAAGCCCAGGACCATCTCCTGCCGCTCTCGGTCCTCGGGGGAGGGCGGATCGGCTGGGAGGAACTTCCGGAGCTGCCCGACGATCGGGTCGTACTGGGCCCGGAGAGCCTGGAGGCGCTCGAGGACTTCGGGGTGGATCTCCTTGGCGCCCCGGCCTTCTTCGATGCGGTGGAGTTCGCGGCGAAGGAGATTCCGCTCATTGAAGGCGAGGCAATAAGCTTCCCACGTGCGCAAGGGAAGGCCGGCGGCCTCGAAGAGGGGCCGGCTCTTCTCCGCGACCTGCAGGTCCTCGAAGACTTCGGGATTGAGATCCGCCATGGGACAGGGGATGAGAGGAAGCCGCTTCCTCCCCGATCCGCCATGAAAGGATGAATAAAATCGTCGCCGAAGTCAAGGGGCCCCATAATGGGGATGGATATGGGCCTGCGAGAACCTCTTGGTGGGCGGAAAAATTAGAGTGGCCGAGAGGCAGGGATTCGAACCTTGGGGACCGGTTCACCCCGTCTAACGGCTTAGCAAATCGACTTGGGCATTTCTCCGGTTCTTCGTCATCACCCGTCGAAATGCATCAACCTTCGGCACGCCAAGCTAGATTTGGCACCTTAATCCCCTTTTCGGCTCTCCGCACTTCTCTTCCTGCGACTCATGTCCTTGGGAGTTTTCCGTGACGATGAGGGTCTCCTTCAACGCCCTTCGAGCATGCCCTCGCGGACCTGGCGCTCGCCCCTGGTCACGTGAATGATCACCACGGTCCGCCGATCGAACCGGTAAAACACTCTGCAGGGAGGGACGACTACCTCGCGGTAGGGCAGGTGGGGAATCTCGGGAGGGATCCTTCCCGACTTCGGGAAGAGGACAAGTTTGTCGACGGCACGAAACACCTTTCGAACGAGCGCACGCGCCGCCTCAGGCTTGTCTAGGGCAATGTACTCGGTGATCGCTTCGAGGTCGGCTAGGGCAGGTTCCGTCCAGATCAGGCGAGCCATCGGCCCATCCGCCGTCTGGCTTGGCGGTGCGTCAGGACACGCCCTTCATGGACGGCTCGTTCGCCGCGGGCGATGCCTTCCAGGATTCGGATGCGTTCCTGCTGCGCCTCGAAGCTTTCGGCGTCGACAAGATAGGCCGCTGGCCTTCCATGTTGCGTGATGAGGATCGGAGTCTTCGCCCTTCGGATTTGGGCGATCAGTCGAGTCGCCTCTCTTTTGAGCGTGGTAACAAGTTCGGTCTTCACCATAGTGATACTATAGTGATACATTGCCTCAGGGTCAAGCTCCAACCGTGGGCGAGGAATCTCAGTCGGGCGCCCCGCAGATCGAAGGATTTCAAAGAGAATAGCCCTGAGTCAGGGGCCACCGCCTCCCTCTCCGTCCCCCCGGCGGCGGGGGGCGGGGCGTGGGCCTCCGACGATGCAGAATACCTGGCGAACTATTACAAGCTTCGGCTGGTGGCTGGATCAGCGACGAAGTAAACGATCTTCTCTCGGCCGTGATAGCCGATTGCTCGATCCCTGTACTTAAACCATAAGGGCGAGAGCTTCACATCCGCTGCCCTGCAATCGCCCTGGACGAGAAAGCTGTTCCTCCCGTTCAGCTCAAGCACCTCCCCGTTCGGGAGTAGTACGAGGGTTGGCGAAAACCCCATGCGCACTTCTTCAGCTTTCGAGCAATCGACTCGCACCTCAAGCGGAAGCGCGTAGGGGCTGGGGACGAGCTCCGCGATCTCGGTCGCGAGCCGGCAACTCCGTTCCTCTTCGAAAGGGGCGTGGAGTTGTTCGGACACCATGGCGGTCTCGATCCTCTCTCCGTCGAGGGTCGTGACGGAGCAGGGCGTTTCGTGAAACTCGCTGCCATTCCCATACAAATCTGGGGGCGTCGCACCAATGGCTTCCAGTTGCGACCGGTGGTGCGCCGACAGCAGGATCGGGTTCTCATTCCAGCGTTTGATCAGGGGGAGACGGTTCGCGGGGACGGCGCTCATAAACGCGGGACTACCGTGCAAGTACCAGGATTGACCACAGTACTTGCACCGGTATAGGGTGCCGTAGCGCAATGCCATGGGCTCAACAAACATCGAAAGGTCACGCTGATGCTTGGGCTGGCTCGCGTACTCCGTATTGAAACTGAGGGTTCTTCCGGCTCCACAATGAGTGCAAAGCGGCTGACCAACTTGTTCGGTCGATATCACCTCCACATCCTTCGACCCTCATCACTTTCGCGAGGATAGCCCCTGAAATGAGCCCCTGGGAGTCACCGAAGATTAAACCGGAAGGAGTCATCCAGCGCAACCGCTCCAACACCTCGCTGCATCGCACACCCCCCTTGATGTCCCCCGTGGGCGGCCGCCCGCGGCGGGGCGACGGCTCGCGCGGCTACGCCCGACACCGTTCCCCGGGAAGCGGAGGCCGCCCGCGGCGGGGGGGGCGCGAGGGCGGTGGTGTGTTCCACCATCACGGTTCAGGCTTTGATTTCATACGGGTGTTTCTATAGAGTGTACGTATGGAGAAAAAAGCGCCACGTGTCAAAAAGACCTACAATCTTCCTCCAGACCTGATTGCTCGAGTGAAGAAGATTTTCCGGGCCAAGACCGAGACGGAGGCCATCGTACTCGCCCTTCAAGAGATGTCGTTCATGGATGAGGTGGTCCGGACCCTCCATACCACGTCAGGGAAGATTCCCGATTACAAGCCCATCCGTTGAATCTCCTCTTTGACACGTCGGTCTGGATCGATGACCTCCGTTACGGGGCGCTCCGATTTGTCCTGCCCCGAGTCCGCGGAAAATACTTCCTTTGGGTGGATTCGATTTCTGTCGTAGAACTTCTGGCTGGATGCAGTACACGCCAACGCCGCAGGGTCGTGGAGCGGCTTCTGTCTCCGTTCGAGCGCGCCGGCCGTGTCGTGACCCCAAATCATCGGGATTTCCACCGTGCGGGTGACGCTCTTTCAAAGCTTCGAGGCTCTGGAGTAACCCTAAAGAACCCCGGCGCCGCACTCCTGGATGCTGTTCAAGCCGCTGATGCGGCCAGGATTGGAGCGCTTCTCGTCACGGCGAACACGTCTGATTTCACCAAGCTTGCCCGGTTCATTCCGGTGACGATTAAGTCGTTCGACGACTTCCGGAAAATCCTTTAGCCTCCCCTCCCGCCCGACGCCTCAGGCTGGGTACACTAATGCTGGATGACGGACACGCGTGACTCCGAGGGTGAACTCGAAGACGACGACGAATCCTTCGAGGATGATGAGCCAGAATATCACCCGGAAGCAGACGACCCTGGAATCTTCTGGTGCCCCAAATGTGGTGCGGAAATCTATGGAGACTCGACTCGTTGCGCGAAATGTGGCGACTTTGTCACACCAGGAGCCCGGCCATCCTCGGCCACACCGTGGTGGATGTGGGTGGGAATCGTCCTTCTTGCCTTGATCCTGCTGGGAGGACTGGTGGCGGCGTTCATTCATTAACCATCGCTGGCCCCCTGTCGGCGCCCGCCATCGGTGGGGCGGCGGCTCGGCGCCTGCCTGCCGAGGACATTCGCATGACGGAGCCGGGCCTCATACGCTCAAGGTGGTGGAAAGGAGCCATCGGGTTGTGCGCGCTCTGGAATCTGATCTACGTTGCGATCAGCGCGATTACAAGCACTCCGGTCTTCATAAGCAGGATTTCTTCATACTTCTTCCTTCCCATTTACGCGTGGCTTGTCTGGGGACTTTGGAAAGAGAAATACTCGGCGTGGGTGATAGGCCTCATTGCTTGTTCGCCCTTTGCTCTGCGTGGAATCTCAAAAGTGATCGCCGTTGTTCTCCTCGACCATCGCGAGCTCATCTTGCCAATGGAGACGCATTTGCAAGTGATCGGGGTTGCTGCGATCGTGACGAATGTTCTGATGGGCGTGCTTTTGCTCGTTTATAGAGAGGAATTCTCTCCTGGATACTAAACGAATCTTCGCCCCCTCCCACCGGCGTGATCGCACGGGCCGAGCCGGCCGGCAGGCTGGCCTTGGCCCCCCCGGTTTCCCTTCCGGACCGATCGAGGTGGCTCCCCCTCCCCGCTACTTCGATCTCACCCGCCAGGGCCTCAAGAACGCCCGGTGACAAGAGTGACCGTTACCATTGTCACCGGTCGTTTTCGCAGACGGGGGACTTCTGGCCGGGGACGAGGAATTTCAGGAACATCCGCGAGCGAGGAGAGACCACCGCCATCCCGCAGCTGCGGCAGGGATCGAAGTAGTGCGGCCCCGTCGCGCCATAAGGCACCTTCGACCCCGGCGCCTTCTCATCGAGCGAGGCGTAGTGGCTCGTGATCAGGTTGGCCGCCCGTTTCCGGACGAGCTCGACCGGTGACGTTTCCGCACGCTGGACGAGCACGATGACCAGGCGCTCGACCTGGCGGCCGAGGGCGAGCTTGACGCCAAGGACGTCTTCGGGCGACTCCGACCCGAGCTTGCCGAGCGCCTCGCGGAGCTCGGCCGGCAGCTCCCGCTCGATCTCGGCGGCGCGCGGGGTCAGCCTCGCGTTGTCCTTCCCCTGGATGAACAGCCGGAAGGACGACGCGAAGGACTTCGGGTCGCGGTAGTCGACGTCGTCCGCATCCGACTCGAGGACCTTGCCGTCGGCCGAGAGCAGGATCCGCCGCGCCGTCGGGGCGACGCCGAACTTCTTCTTCGCCTGCTCCGCCGTCAGCACGGAAAACACCGCCTCGCAGAAGAGAGGGTGCGCCTCGACGCCCTCGGTCGGGATCCCGGTCAGCGCCCACAGAGCCTGGCCGAATGCGAAGCGGTCCTTCTCCGGCGGCAGGACGAGCACGACGCCCCAGCGCCCGGTTTCCTTCATCCGCGCGAGCGCGGCCGGCAGCCACTCGGGATCCGGCTCCTCGCCGAGCGCCGACAACTCCCGGAGCCCGTAGATCAGGGGGGCGGCCGCGACTCCCGTCAGGAACGAACGCCGATCGAGTGTGCTCATCGCTTCTCCTTCTCGACCCACTCTTTCCAGAATTCTACCGCTTCCTTGCGCGGAACCACGCGGAGGCGGTCAGCCTCCAGCACCACGCACCACCGCGTCTGCGTCAGCCGCTCCAGGACTTCGACGCCGCCCAGGGGCAGCTCGGCCTTCAAAATCCGCTCGAAGACGCCGGTGAGCGCCGGCAGCTCCCGCGAATCGGCCGGCAATCCCTCGTAGGCCATACCGGAGGCCGCCGCCAGCTTCTGGAGCAGGTCGCCCGCGGAACCGTAGTAAGGCTCCGTCAGTGTCGCCGACTTAAGCTTCGCCCAACCGGTCGGCGATCGAACCGCGTTCAGCTCGAACGGAAAACTCCGGAACATCCCGCGCGAATGCTGCCAGGTCCGCATCACCCCCTCGCGCAGCCCGCGGAGGCAGAGCATCGACGCAGCCGCATCCTTCACCTCGTCGGTTTCGTCCTCCGCCATCGCCTTCCGAAGATCCGACAGGACCTCGTCGCCCTGGACGTGGCCCAGCGCGAGGATGGCGCCCCAGCGGGTCCAGACGTCCTGGTGATTCATGGTCTGGCGCAGCGACGAAAGGACTTCGGGCCCGCCCGGGGCCATCGCGGAATTGAAGCGGGGAGAGGAATAAGAGACGTTCCTCGCCAGCAGCGCCCGGGCCTCCGAAGTATGGATTAGCATGAGGGCGTCGCGAAGCGGCGACGACAGGTACCGCTCGCCGGCCGCCTGCTCGACGATCGACGCGAACGATTCCTGATCTTGGAGCAGCGCCAGCGCATAGGCGGCGCCCCCGCGCGTCTCGGGGCTTTCGTCCCTGAGCAGCTTCCGCATCTCCGGGATGCTCTCACGGTCGCCGAGGGTGGCCAGGGCAACCGGGACTTGCGGCAGCCGCGCGCGGGCAGGCACCGCGAGCGCCGCGCGGAGCGGCGGGATCGCCTCGACGAGGCCCAGGTCCCCGGCGGCCTGGGCGGCATCGCCTCTGAACTTCTCCGGCGTGAGGCGGGCAAGAATCATCGGCGCCGCCTCGCGTGCTCCGAGCTTGGCCAGTGCGCGGAAAACATCGCCCTGGTACATGTCACTCAACTGCTTCGGCTTCTCGACCAGGTCCAAGAGCTCGGGCACTGCCGCTCGCGCGCCCCAGGACACGAGCGTGCTGATCTCGGCCTGGACCACGTTCGGATGATTCTCGGTGCGCAGGAGGTCGCGGACGCCGTCGGTGATGGACGGATCCCCGAGCCGGAGGAGCGAATACGCCAGCCGCATCCGGGTTCCATAGTCGTCGTTCCCCCCCGGAACCCGCTTCATCACCTTCAGAAGGGGCGGAATGCCCTCCGGCATTTCGAGTCCCGGAGCCGCCATCGGCAGCGCCGCCTGGACGGCCGGGTCGTCGAGCCGCGACCGGACGTGCGGAACCGCCTCGACGATGCCAAGGTCGCCGTAGACCTGGACGATCCCCTGCCGCGCGCGTGGATCGGCGTCGTCGAGCAGCAGCAGCGTCTGCGCCAGCGCCCGTGGGCCGTCGAGCGAGAGCAGGAGCCGGGCCGCGAGGAGCCGGATTTCCGGAGACTGATGCTTCAAGTGAACCGTTGCCGCTGGCCGGAGGGACGACAACTTTCGCCACGCGCCGGTCTGATAGATCGTCGTCAACTCCTGGATGGTCAGTGCGCCGCGGACGGCTCTCGGGGCGAGCGCGTCGAAGTCGACGTTCCGGATGCCCTTGTAAGGCCCGCTGCCGGAATTAGCCTCGATGAAGACTCGGGTCCAGACCTCTTCCTTGCCGCTAGCGAGTCGGTCCTCGAGTCCGGGAACCGCCTTCAGAAAGGGTGTCAGGAGCGCCTTCAGTTCCTCGGGTGTCGGCGGCACGTCGGCCGCCAGGGCCTTCTTCCGCTCCGCGCGCTTCCGCTCGCCCTCCTCCACGCCTGCCAGCAGCTCCGCCGCCTGCTTCCGGTCGTCCGCACGCCCGGACTTCTGAAGTTCCCCCGCCCACCAGCGAATCCAGAAGGGGCGGCCCTCGATCGGCGCGAGCACGCGCAGCCTGCCCTCCTCCACGACGGCGCCGCCCGTGCTCCAGACAACGCCGGAGATGAGGCCCAGGAGATCTCGGCCCTCAATCTCGCACTCCTGAACGTGATGCGACCAGACAAGCCGCGGAGATGCTTCGAGCGTGAGCCCGCCTCGCTTACAGATCTCCTCGAGCAACTCCCGGGAGGATCCCCTCAGCTCGGGCCCGGACAGCTTTTTCTGCTTCCAAGCGCGGCAGACGTCCGGATTCCGAATGCCGTTCAGCTCGAAGAGTGTCCCCTGATATCCCGAGTCGCGAAGGAGCATCGACACCCCATCGGCGTCCCCCCGCCATGCGAGCGCCTTCGCTACCTCGCGCCGGACTTGGATCTCCTTGTCCCGCAGCAGCGCCCGAATCATCTCGGCAGCCTCGGGCTTTTCGACGCTCGTCAGTAGCCCCGCCGCGGCGCTGCGGGTGAAATGATTCGTGCTGACCAGACTCGCAAGGATATCGGCATAGGCGTCCTCAGGCGAGATCGCGTTCAAGTGGTAGAGCATGGTTGACCCGCCGAACGGGTCCTTGGCCTGAGCGAGCCGCTGGCGGTAGAGGGGGATCGCTTCCTTCGCCTTTAGGTAATCGAGCATCTGCGGCGCAGTATTCAGGCGCATGTTGTCATCGGGATCGTCTAAGAGCGCCAGGAGCTGCGGGATTGCCTTCCGCCCGTCCAGGTTCGTGATCGCGACCGCGGCATTGCGACGGACCTCGGCTTCCGGATTCTTCAGCTCCTGGAGTACGAGCGGCCGAATGTCCTGGGCGCCCAGCACGGCCAAAATGTCCAGGGCCGCTCCCCGCAGCTTCGGGTTCTCGAGCAGCGGCATTAGGTCGGGGATCGTCTCGCGCGCCCCCAGCGTGCGAAGGGAATACATGAACCCGAGCGCGGCGTCATTGCCCTTCAGCGCCATCACGAGCTCGGGGAGACCACTTCGGTCGCCCTGAGCGGCAAGGATCGTCGCCGCCGCGCGGCGGATCTCGACTGACGGGTCCTCGAGATAGCTCCGGATCTCGGGCAGCAACTCGCGCTTCCGCAGGTTGCCGAGCCCCTGCAGCCCCAGGAGCCGGTCCTGGGGATTCTCCAGCAGCTTTCGGTAGAGCGGCAGCAGGTCCGGGGTCACCCGGACTCCCGTCAGAATCTGAAGCGCGCCCGCCCTGACCTGAGCCTCCCCGCTCCGGAGCCGTTCGAGCAGCGCCGGCTGGATTTCGTCGGGCACCAGCCGTTCCAGCGTCGGAAGGACCTGATTCCCCCAGTGATCGTTGGTCAGCATCCGGAGGAGCGTGGGCGCCACCTCCACCGCGTTCGACCTCTCCAGAAGGTCGTACATGTCCTGGCCGACGCGGCGGTTCTGGTCGTTCGCGGTCATGGCGGCCAGGATGTCGGGGAGGATGTCCCGGTTCCCCATCCGCGCGAGGAGGCCGGCCCACAGGGACCATAAGCCGTCCCGGTTGGCGCGGCACCGCTCCAGCAGCAGCGGCTCGAGGGAGTGGTCGCCGCTCCACTCGACGGCGTCGATGACGAAG
>Ga0070731_10000862_pt1 | contig 35449 bp, 36 predicted proteins | sample Coa_R1_2_FD_66448 | JGI IMG/M metagenome (GOLD analysis project Ga0070731, IMG submission 66448) | Surface soil microbial communities from Centralia Pennsylvania, which are recovering from an underground coalmine fire - Coalmine... | ecosystem: Environmental > Terrestrial > Soil > Unclassified ... | reverse complement strand
GCTGCGCGACGATCAGCTCGCGTCCGGGTTGTGACGCGAGCGTCGCAGCGAGCTCGAGCAGCGCGTCGTCGGCGTCGCCGAGCACCGCGAGAACGGCGCGGGGCGCGTGTGCCGCAACCGGCGCAGGCTCGAGCGACGCGTCGTGGCGGAGGATCGCGCGCTCCAGGTCGCGGAGCGCAGGCGTCGGCTCGATCCCGAACTCGCCCGCGAGCGTCGCGCGCGCGCGCCGGTAGACGGCGAGCGCCTCCGCCTGTCGCCCCGAGCGGTACAGGGCGAGCATCAGCTGCGCGGCGAACCGCTCTCGCAACGGATGCGCAGCAACGAGCGCGTCGAGCTCGGCGGCGACCTCCGCGTGCCGCTCGAGTGCGAGGTCGGCGTCGAGACGCTGCTCGAGCGCCGCCAGCCTGATCTCCTTGAGCCGGCGGATCACGCCTTGCGCAAACGGCTCGTAGGCGAGATCGGCGAGCGGCTCGCCGCGCCACAGATCGAGCGCCTCGCTGAGGAGCTCGCCCGCTGCTCGTGCATCGCCGCGTGCGAGCGCACGCGCGCCGTCCGCCGCGCCGCGTTCGAACCGGCCCAGGTCGAGCTGCCCGGGCTCGACGCGCACGAGGTAGCCGGGAGCGCGGGTCTCGATCGCCACTGGATCCCCGAGCGCCCGGCGCAGCTCGGAGATCTGCCGCTGCACCTGGGTGACGGCGGTCACCGGCACGGCGCCTGCGTAGAGATCGTCGGCGAGGCGCTCGACCGAGACGACTCGGTTCGCGTTCAGGAGCAGCACCGCGAGCGTCGCCCGTTGCTTCGGCCCGCCGAGCCTTATCGGTTCGCCGCCGGAAACGACCTCGAGCGGGCCGAGAATGCGAAAGTCGAGCACGGGCGGACGGTAGTAGTTCGGTAGCGAGTCGGTAGCGGGGCCTCCGATCATCGGCGCGAAGCGACCGGAAGGGAGACCGATGTCCAAGCTCTTCGTCGTCGCCGTCGTGTGCGGCGGCTCGCTGATCTTCCCGCTCGCCGGCTCGGCCGGAGCGCCCGGCACCGTCACGTGCCCGCAGGACACGCAGTCCTTCAGCGGGACCGCGTTCGACCTGATCGTGCCCGAGGATGGTTTCTGCACGGTGACGAACGCCACGATCACGCACGACGTGATCCTCCAGGACGACGCCGGCATCCAGGCGTCGCAGACGTCGATCGGACACAACCTGACGACCGGGGCCGACGGCGACGTCCGCCTCTCGCAGGTGAGGGTCGGTCACGACGTGAACGGCGGCTCGGACACCGACTACCACCTCGAGCTCACAACGATCGGGCACGACCTCGTGGCCTTCGAGCCGCTCACGGTGCAGACCGGCAGAAACTCGGCCAACAGCCCCGGCGGCCCTGTGAACGTCGGGCACGACATCTCGATCACGGGCTCGCCCGACGGAGAGGACTTCGTCTTCGACGGCTTCTGCAACCTCACCGTCGGCCACGACCTGCGCATCACGAACCGCTGGGTCACACTCGGCATGAACGTCGGCGACACCTGCTCAGGCCGAGGTGTGCCGGCGATCGGCGTCGGCCACGATCTCGTGCTCACTGGCGACTCCGCGCTCCCGGGCTTCTTCGGCCCGTCGGCGCTCGAGGTCGGCGGCAACAACGTCGGTCACGACCTCGTCTTCACCGGCAACTCCGCGGTGCCCGGCGGGTATCTCGAGGTCGCCGATAACACCGTCACCGGTGACGCGGTCTGCGCGTCCAACACCCCGGCGCCGAGCCGCGACGCCGGCGACGGGCCGAACAGCGTCGGAGGCTCCGATACCTGCGACTAGCAGTAGCTCCCGGCCGGCGGGCTGCCGTTCGGGGCGAAGGTGAACGCCCGCGCCGTCCGCGGCGGCGCGGCGTTCCCGATGCCCGCGAGCGCGAGCAGTCCCCGGCCGTAGTCCCACAGCGCGTAGGCGTGCGGCAGGTGCGTCACATAGGCCGTGACCGGACGCCCGAGCCGGCCGGCGAGCTCGTTCAGCCACTGCGCGTTGGCCGCCTGGTCGCACGTCGCGCCCAGGAACTCGCGCTTCTCCCTCGCGCTCACGCTCCAGACGTCGACGAACGTCATCCCGTTCCGGATCGCCGTCGCGAGCCCGTCCAGATGGTGGCTCGGCGAGCGGGCCGCGTACGCCTGCGGGACCTGCTCCGGCGTCCCGCCGACGACGGTCTCGATCTCGGCCCGGGTCTCGTGGTAGACGGGCAGAGCGTCGAAGCGCGCGGTCAGGTCGAGGAAGGTATCGACGACGATCAGCGCCGCCGGATGCAGCTCCGGCTGCGAGGCGACGAGCTCTGCGTTCGCGTAGCCGGAGTACGACACACCGAGGACCACGAGGGCCGACACCTTGACCCCGCTCCGCTCGAGGGCGGCCGGAAGCTTGGCGACGGCGGCGTCGTACGCCGGGTCGCCCCAGTCCTCCTCCCGGCCCGAGCGCTCACTGGGCGTCAGGTAGCGGTCGGGCCCGTAGTCGGCGCACAGCCGGTTCGCATCGACGTGGCGCGCGAGGTTCCGGAGCTGGACGCAGTAGCTGGGCCCCCCGAGCGTCATGAGCAGGAGATGGGGACGCAGCCGCGCATCTGGCACGAGATGGACCTCCTCGCGCACGAGTGTCGTGCTCCCTCGACCCGCAGCGGCGCCCCAGGCCGGGGCGATGACGAGCAGAAGCCCGCCGAGCAGTAGGAGTGTCCTCATCGGCGCGATGCCCGCTCATGGCAAGCCTAACGACGGTAGTCTGCGCGGGTTTGGGAAGGCGTGACCGGATGCGCGGGCGCTTCCGTGCGAGCGCCGTCCTAGGCGTGCTGCTCGCCGCTTGCGCGCTGCCTGCGAACGGGCTCGCCAGCTCGCTGTTCGTGATCGACGGCGCCGGCTGGGGCAACGGCGTCGGCATGAGCCAGTGGGGCGCTGAGGGCTACGCGCTGCACGGGTGGAGCTACAAGCAGATCCTCGCGCACTACTACCCGCACACGACGATCGGCTCCGCCGCCGACAGGGACGTACGCGTGCTGATCGCGCAGAGCCGCCAGCAGGTTGCGGTCGGCTCGGCGGCGCCGTTCCTGCTCGTCGACGCGCACGGCTTCAAGTTCCACCTGTCGACCTCGAGCCTCGTCCTCACGCCGCGGCTCCTGTTCGGCAAGCACAGGCTCGCGCCGCCGGTCACGATCGAGCCGGGCGCGCAGCCGCTGACGCTCGGCGGCACCGGCTACCGGGGCGAGCTGACGCTCCTTCGCGCGGGCGGCACGCTCTCGGTCGTCAACACGCTGCCGCTCGAGCGCTACCTTCGCGGCGTCGTGCCCGCGGAGATGCCGAACCACTGGGCCTCGCAGGCCTACGAGGCGCAAGCGGTCGCGGCCCGCTCGTACGCGATCGCGACGCTCGATCCTTCGGCTCAGTTCGACCTCTATGCCGACAACCGCAGCCAGATGTACGGCGGCATCGCCGCCGAGACGGCTGCGACCGACGACGCCGTCGGCGCGACCGCGGGCCAGGTGCTGCTGTACGGGAACCAGGTGATCACCGCGTACTACGACTCGAACTCGGGCGGACGCACCGCTCCCGTCCAGGACATCTTCGCGGGCCGGCAGCCGGTGCCGTACCTCGTCTCGGTCTCGGACCCGTACGACTCGCTCTCGCCCTACCACCGCTGGCGCGTCACGGCGCTCGCCTCCGGCCTCTCGAGCAAGCTCGGCATGCCGATCGACGACGTGCGGGTCGTCCACACCGCCGACGGCTACGTGAGCAGCGTCGTGCTCGTCGGGCCACGCGGGACGAAGCAGGTGACGGCGAAGGACTTCGAGGAGGCCCTCGGGCTGCGCTCGCTGCGGTTCTCGATCAGCGTCATCTCGCTCGACGACGGGCCGGTGCAGGTCGGCGCCGCCCAGCCGCTCGACCTGCACGGCTACCTACGCGACATCGGCGGCGTCGTTCTGCAGCAACTCCTCCCCGACGGCAGCTGGCGGCAGGTGCGGCGCGTTCACACGCACCCGGACGGGCGCTTCGAGCTGACGGTGCGGCCGCGCGTCTCGACCTCCTACCGGCTCGCGGTCGACCAGCTCGCGGGGCCGGACCTGAAGGTCGAGGTCACACGCCCGCGGCCAGCACCTTCGGCGGCGGCGCGATCCACGACGCGGCACGCAAAGCCGGCTTCGTCGCGACCTTGACCGCACGCAGCGCGTGCGGCAGCGCGAGGTTTCGCAGCGGCGTCCAGCGCAGACCGTACTCGTCGCGGAGGCGCGGCGGAAGCTGCGCGGCCGTCGCCAGTCGGTGTGCCGGCGCGAACAGCCGCAGGGCGCGCGGCAGGGGTGCGTCGAGGATCACGCCTGCGATCTCGGCCGCGATCGGCGTCACGGTGATCACCGGGCTCGCGACCTGCGCGTCGAAGTAGTCCCAGAACGCGGCGAGCGTCGGCGGGATCACCTCGGCCGGCGTGCCGAAGAGCTGCGCCACGAGCGCCATCTCGCCGTAGTACCGCTCCTGCTCGGCGGGGGACAGCTGCCGCTCTGAGCGCTGGTAGATCGAGAGCGACGCGTACACGAGCGTCGCGTGGACCCAGAGCTGGAGCTCCGGGTCCTTTGCCGAGTACTGCGTGCCGGCCGGGAACGGGCCGAGCGGCAGCGCCGTCCGCCCGTGGACGTGGGCATGCACCGCCTGCACGGCCGCGCCCGCACGTTCGGCCTCCTCCCGCGTCCCGAAGGCGATCAGGTAGAGCGCACGCAGCGTGCGCGCGAGGCGTTGCCACAGGTCGCGGTGGTAGTCGGAATGGTCCGCGACGCCGACCGCGACCAGCGGATGCGCGACCTGGAGCAGCACCGCAGCGCCGCCGCCGAGCATCGGCGTCAGCGGCGTGTTGCCGAGCCTGCGCACGATGCTGTCGGGTGGGAAGTACCCGTCGCAGCTGCGGAGGCGTTCGGCGTGCGTCCGCTCGGCCGCAGTCACAAGCCGAAGCGGCGCTCGCGCTGCTGGAACGTGCGGATCGCGCGCAGGAAATCGAGCTCGCGAAACGCGGGCCAGTAGACGTCGGTGAAGTAGAACTCGCTGTGGCTCGACTGCCACGGCAGGAAGCCGGACAGCCGCATCTCGCCGCTCGTCCGGATGATCAGGTCCGGATCGGAGTGATCGGCCGTGTAAAGGTGGCGCTCGATCACGTTCGCATCGACGCGGTCGGCCATCTCGCCGGCGGGCACGTTGGCGGCGACGAGCGATCGGATCAGCGCGCGCGTCGCGTCGACAAGCTCGTCGCGGCCGCTGTAACCGAGCGCGACGTTGAGGCTCAGACCTTCGTTCGCCTCCGTGTCGGCCTCGACGCGGTGCACGGTCTCGGCGAGCTCCTTGGGCAGCGCCTCCAGCCGGCCGAAGACGCGGATCCGGACCCGCTCTCGCTGCGAGAGCGCGGACAGCTTGTCCGTGAGGATTCCGACCAGGGCGGCGAGCTCGCCGCTGCCGCGGCCGAGGTTCTCGCCGGAGAGCGCCCACACCGTCAACTCGCCAATGCCGAGCTCGGAGCACCAGTGGAGGAGCTCGTCGAGCTTCTCCGCCCCGTGCCGGTGCCCCGCACCGGGCTCGTGCAGGCCGACGAGGCTCGCCCAGCGACGGTTGCCGTCGAGGATGACGGCCACGTGGTGCGGCAGCAGCGCGGCCCGAACCTGCGCGCGCAGCCGGCGCGTGTAGACGGCATAGAGCGGCGCGAGCAGCGAGAGGCGTCGAGTGCGCCACCGGACGCTGGTCCGCGCCGGCGCGACCGGCTTGACCCGAGCACCGCCTGCTTCTTCGAGCATCCGTCGAATCCTAGGTGCAGCAGATGAGGATCTCGTGAAGCGTTCTTGACACATAGAATGGCTAGGTATAGCGTCCCGAGGCATGCAGGCCGAAGCGTTGAAGGGCCATCTCGACGGGCTGATACTCGCCGTCGTCGCTGCCGGCCCGGCGCACGGCTACGCGATCATCGAGCAGCTCAAGCGCCGGAGCGGCGGCACTTTCGCGCTGCCGGAAGGGACGGTCTACCCCGCGCTGCACCGACTCGAGCGCGCCGGGCTGCTCGCCAGCGCGTGGGCGGACGCCGGCGGACGCCGCCGGCGCGTCTACCGGATCACCCCCGGCGGCCGCCGAGGGCTGGCCGAGCGCCGGCGCGACTGGGAACGCTTCGCGCACGCCGTCGAGGCGGTACTGGCGTGAGGCGGCACTTGTCGATACCGACCTCAGGACGTGCGGGCCTTGCCCGCACGTCCGTCTGCGCCGCCGGCCTGAAACGCGTGGTGGCGGTCGCAGCGTGAGCTACGTCGACGACCTGTCACGCGAGCTTCGACGCTTCGGCATCCGCGGCAGCCTCGAGCGGCGGATCATCGCCGAGATGGCAGACCATCTCGCGTCCGACCCGTCGGCCGACCTCGGCCCGGCCGACGAGCTCGCACGACGCTTCGCCGACGAGCTGGGAGCAAGCCGGAGCCGCCGCGCCGCGTTCGCCGCCTTCGTCGCCCTCGCAACGGCAGGGGTGGGATACGCGGTCGTTACCGTCCTCCCGGCGGCTGAGGCGCGCGTCCTCGTCCGACGCGCCGGACTCGGGCTTTTCGCCGGCCTCACAACGGTGGGTGCGGTCGCGCTGGTCGCGTACGAGTACGGCGCGATCCTGCCGGCCTGGGCGACGACGCTTTGCTACGCGTGCGCCGCGATCGGCGCGGCCGCGTTGATCACTGCAACGCCGGCGGTGATTGCATCGACGCGCATACGAGTCAACGCCACCGGCGATGCTGGCGACGTCTTCGCTGACCTGGGTGCGCTCGTGCCGGCAAGGCTTCGCGGCCGGCCGTGGCCGTTCGCACGCGCCGTCGCCGCGCTCCTCTTCGTCGCCGTCACCGTCGCCGGCGTCGCGCAGTCCGATCCCTACGACGGAGCGCTACGCGGGCTCACCGAGGCGGTCGCGGCCCTCGCCGGCTTCGCAGTACTCGGCCGCTTCCTCGGGCTACGTCGCGAGTAGCTCGCTCGATCGCCTTGTCCTCGATCGGTGCGCACCGAGCAGGTACTTCCGCAGCCGTAGCTGGTCGAGCAGCCGTTGAGGCATCACTAGGGTATGGCTTTGGAGCCTGCCGATTACACGTCGCGCCCGCCGCTCGACAACGCAGACGTTGCCGCGCGTCTCGACGAATATGCGGCGCTGCTCGAGCTCGCGGACGCCGGCTACTACACCTCCCGTGCCTACCGGCGCGCCGCAGAGCTGATCCGGGCGACCCCCGCGCCGATCGACGAGCTCGTTCGCAGCGGGCGCGTGCGCGAGCTGCGCGGAATCGGGCCTGGGATCGAGCGCCGCCTGCGCGAACTCGTCGAGACCGGTGAGCTTGCCGAGCTGCGCGAGCTCGAGCGGACCGTGTCACCCGAGCTCGCCGCGCTCGGCGGGCTGCTCGGGCTCGGCGCGAAGCGCATGACCGAGATCGGGCGGGCGCTCGGACTGACGACCGCCGCCGAGCTCCGCGCCGCGGCGGCGGCCGGTCGTCTGCGCGAGGCACCCGGCATCGGGCCGAAGACGGAGGCGCGCATCCGCGCCGCGCTCGAGCGCGCGACCGAGGCGCCGGCGAGGCCGCTCGTCCTGACGCGTGCGCGCGCGCTCGTCGGCAGGATCGCCGACGCGCTCGGCGGCATTGCCGCCGGCGATCCGCGCCGCTGGTGCGACAGCTCGAGCCGGCTCGCGGTCGTGGTCGCCGCGGAAGACCCGGGGCCGGTGCGCGACGCGTTCGCCGCGCTGCCGGAGATCGTCGCGCTGCTCGGCCCCGCCACGGGCGTCACCGTCGAGGGAACGCCGATCGAGTTGGTCGTCGCGCCGGTCGCTTCGTTCGGCAGCGCGCTCGTGCGTGCGACCGGCTCGCGCGAATGGGTCGCTGCGCTCGAGCCGCTGCCGGAGGCACCCGACGAAGCCGGGGTATTCGCCGCGCTCGGTCTGCCCTTCGTCCCGCCGGAGCTGCGCGAGGGGCAGCCGTCGACCGAGCCGCCGCCACCGCTCGTCGAGGTCGCGCAGATCCGGGGCGACCTGCACTGCCACACGACCTGGTCGGATGGTCGGGCGACGGTGCTCGAGATGGGCGAGGCGGCACGCGCCCTAGGCTACGAGTACCTCGCGATCTGCGACCACACGCCGAACGTCACCGTCGTCCCCGGCCTCGACGCCGATGCACTCCGCCGCCAGGCCGACGAGATCGCGGCGGCAAACGAGCTACTTGTGCCGTTCCGGATCCTACGCGGCGCCGAGTGCGACATCCGCGCCGACGGAAGCCTCGACCTCCCGGACGAGGTGCTCGCGGAGCTGGAGTGGGTCCAGCTCTCGCTGCACGCCGGCCAGCGCGCGCCGCGCGCCGAGCTGACCGCCCGCGTGACCGAGGCGATGCGACATCCCGCGGTTCGCTGCCTGAGCCATCCGACCGGCCGGCTGATCGGGCACCGGCCCGAGAACGCGCTCGACCTCGAGCGGACGGTCGCGGTCGCGCTCGAGACCGGGGTCGCACTCGAGGTGAACGGCCTGCCCGACCGGCTCGACCTGAGCGGCGAGCACGTGCGCGCCGCGCTCGAGGCCGGCGCGACGATCGTCTGCTCGACCGACGCGCACTCGATGGTCGGCCTCGGCAACATGCCGCTCGCGGTGCACACGGCGCGCCGCGGCCGCGCGACCGCCGCCAGGGTGCTCAACACGCGCCCGCTCGCGGCGATCCTGCGGCACTGACGGCCGCGCTAGTGCGCGGCGACGCCGACGTAGACGAGCACCTGCGCGTGCTGAGGCGCCTTCGCGCCGGCGAGCGGCGTTTGCTGGACGACCTTGCCGACGTCGGCGCGCGAGGCGACCGGAAGCTGCTCGTAGATGAGCCGCAACTGGGCGCCGTTCAGCGTCGAGACGGCGTCGCGCAGCGTCTGGCCGATCACGTCGGGGACGTTCTCGGGCGGGAACTTGCCATCTCCGCCGGAGAGGTTGATCTGCACGTGCGACTGCGCCGGGATGCTCGTCCCCGGCTGCTTCGACTGCGCCTCGACGGTGCCGAGGTCGTCCGCCGAGGGAACGAAGACGAGGCTGGCAAGGACGCCGGCCTTCGCGAGCGCGTCGACCCCCGACTGCTCGGAACGGCCGGTTACGTCGGGCACGGTTGCCTGCGCCGGTTGCCGCGGAGCCGGGACGGGTGCGGCGGTTGTGGTCGTCGTCTGCTGCGGCGGGGCGGGCTTCGCGGGCGCGGTCTTCTGGTTCGGAGTGGTCGTGATCGGAGGGTCGAGGAGGAGCGTGACGGCCGAGCCCGGCGCAGCCCGTTGCGCACTCGGCGGCCGCTGCTCTGCGACGAGGCCGTCATGCGGTCCCGTCGTGCGTACCTCGATGCGCGGGCGCAGCCCGGCGCTTCCGATCTTGATCACCGCCGCCTGGCGCGTCAGCCCGACGACTTGCGGAACCGCGACCGGCTGCGCGCCCGAGCTGCCGCTGCCGGCGGGCGCGGCGCCGGTGACCACCGTCGTCGTCTGCGTCGAGCCGCCACGATGGGTGAGAAGCCAGCCCGCGAGCGCACCGGCGACAGCGAGGGCGAGCGCTACGAGCGCGAGGAGCATGCCGCGGCCGATCGGCGAGTCGGGCTCTTCGGGCGGATAGGGCGGCGGTGCGGCGGGGGGCAGCGCCGGCTGCATCAGCGTCGCGTCGGCCCGCGTCGGCCACTCCTGCGGCGGCGTCGTCACACGGTGACAACGCGCCCGGTGTCGCGCCGGTTACGAAGCGGTCAGAGCAGCCGGGCGACGACGGCGAGGTCGGCGGCGAATGCTTGCCGCGCTTCGGCGCGCGCAGTCTCGTCGGGAGCGCGCAGGATCGAGGACGGATGCACCGTCGCGACGACGGACGGCGCGATCCCCGTCGCGTCGAGCTGCTTGCCGCGTTGGGATGTGACGCGGAACGAGCGACCGAGCAGCGCCTGCGCGGCGGTCGCGCCGAGGACCACGACGACCTGCGGCCGGACGGCTGCCAGCTCGGCGTCGAGCCATGGTCGGCAGGCGGCGAGCTCGGCGGCGTTCGGCTTGTCGTGGATGCGTCGCTTGCCGCGCGCAGTCCACTTGAAGTGCTTGACGGCGTTCGTCAGGTAGACGTCGTCGCGTTCGATCCCGACCTCCTCGAGTACCTCGTCGAGCAGGCGGCCAGCCGGGCCGACGAACGGGTGCCCGGCGAGGTCCTCCTTGTCGCCCGGCTGCTCGCCGATCATCATCACCGCCGCGTCGCGCGGGCCTTCGCCGAAGACGGTCTGCGTCGCGTGCTCCCAAAGCTGACAGGCGCGGCAGCCTGCAGCGGCGCTGCGCAGCGCAGCGAGCGATCGCTGCGCCGCGGCGAGCTCCGCCGCCGATGCGTTCGACACGTCGTTCCGATTGCCCCAGCTCGTGCCTCGGAAAACGCGTTTGGCCTTGCGGTCGCCGGGAATCTCCTCGGCAGGCAACAAGATTCGAGGAGGATCATCATGCCCCCACGGGGAGTGAAGAAGGGAACGAAGCTCGCACGCCAGTACGAGCACATCAAGGAGAGCGAACGCGAGCAGGGCCGGTCGCTCTCGCGCGCGAAGGAGATCGCCGCGCGCACGGTCAACAAAGAGCGCGCGCGCTCCGGCTCGTCGCGGACGGCCTCGCGCACATCGACGCGAGACGTGTCGTCGTCGCGCCGCGGCGGGCTGCGCTCGGGAACCGCGCGCCCGAAGGGCAGGACGCGCGAGCAACTCTACAACGAAGCGCGGAAGATGAACATCCCGGGCCGTTCGTCGATGAACAAGGCGCAACTCCAGCGCGCAGTCGACAAGCGCAAGCACTGAAGCGCCCACGGCGAGCAGCGCGCCTGTGGAAACTCTGTGACTTGCTCTGACACTTCTCTGAGACCGCCAGAGAGGTGTCAGAGCAAGGGCAGCAGGAAAGCGCTGCTCAGAGGACGACTCTCACTGCGGCATAGCGTCACATTTGCCGCCTGCAAGTGCCGCAGGCGCCGCCCGGCGAGGCCCTCGAGCCACTGGAGCGCGTGCTGGGCGACTACGACCGGGCTCGCCCGCGCCTCCTCGAGGGTGACGCAGAGACCTGACCGCCGGCGCGAAATGGGACTCCTCAGCCGGCGGCAGCTCCTCGCCAGTCGAGCTCGGCGACTGCACCCGCGCGGACGGACACATTTCGCTCCCGCGCGAGGTCGTCGAGCCAGAGCGTGTACTCGCCTTCGGCGAGGTTGTCGTAGACGAGCGCCGCGACTGTGGAGCCGCCTACCGACCGCCTTAGCACCTGCTTGTGACTGCGGTCGGCGTCGTTGCCGGTGAGGCTGATCTCGACCTCGACGCCGACGAGCTCGGGGTCGGTGTAGACGACGAGCGCGCCGATGCCCTCGCCGAGCTCGAGCACGACGGGCTTCACCCGGACGTCGTCGACGTCGTGGTGATGATGGTCGTGATCGCTCCGGCGGCGGTTGCCGCCGGAGCGATCGTCCGCCGCCTGGCTCACGACGACGGCGTGTCGAACCCGTCGTAGGGCGTGCCCACGTACGGGAAGCGGTTGAGGTAGCGAGGCTGTGACAGCGAGGCCGACACCGGTTCCGTCGTCCACTGGGTCAGAGCACTCGCCGCGGCGTCGGCCGTGAACGTCTTGTCGACGAACGGGAGAACCGCCCCGGCGATTGCCCGCAGCTCGATCGCGACGATGTCGTCGAACAACCGGCGGCCGTTCGGGAAACCGGAGGGATCCATGCCGAGAAGGCCGAAGACGCTCGGGGAGTTCGACGGCTGGACTGCGAGGTTCAGCCGCAGCATGTCCGCAAAGGTCGGGCCGGTGAGGTTCACGAACCCGGTCGACACGAACGACGTCGGGATGACCCCGAGCGGAATGCCCGTGAGCAGGATCGCCACCATGTCCGCCCGCGGCTTCGCGTAGGCGGCCAGTTTCGGGAAGGCGGACGGGTACAGCACCTTCGAGATCAGGCTCGCAAGCTCGGGGGACTGGACGTTCGGCAGGTACTCGCTGTCACCGGCCGGGAAGCCCTTGTTCCAGTCGTCCTTCTGGCCGAGCGGCACGATCACCTCGTTGAAGAGCGGGTTCCCAAGCCGCGATACCTGCACCCACGGGCCCGTGTCTACGTCTGGCTGCTGACTGTCGATCACGCGCACCTTGCGCCGGCTCGCCGCGCTCCAGACGCCAATGACAGCATTGCTGGACGTGATGCTCGACGGCGTCTTCCCGTCGCGCGTGACGGACGTGATCGGCACCTGGATCGCGATCGAGTGGATGTTGAGCGCTTTCGTCGCGTCCACTCCGTTGGCCGCCGGGAGGGCGGGGGGAATCGCGAAGGGCGGGTTGGTCTGGAGCGGCCGCAGGTCGGCAAGGTCGAAGATCGCACCGAGGTCGACGTAGAACGGGTCGCTCCGCTGACCGGCGAACACCTTCACGCCGTTCGCGAGCGACTGCACCGCCTGGGATGCGAGCGCCGTCTCGTAGTTCGGCGTCGAGTGCGGGCCGATGTTGCACGGCGGAGACGGAAGGTTCGTCCCGATCACCGTCGTATGCGTGGCCCCGGGCGGGAACGCCGGCCCAGGTCCTGAGAACGGGAACCCTGGCGGGAAGACCGGTGGGCCAATCTGCGGAGGCTGCGGACCCTTGTCGATCCGCACCACCGAGTAGACCTGGCGAGCGTTCCAGTTCGGGTCGGTGAGCGAGCCGATCGGCCCGGTGTTGTAGAGGAACGTCTTCGGATTCTGCAGCGAAGACGTGAACTGGAACTGGAACTCGATGTCCGGCTGAGCATCACCGTCGTTGTCGATGTAGATCGAGTAGAGGACGTCGTCGCCGAACTCGTAGAAGTTGGGACCGCCTGCCGGCCCCTGGAGCGGGACGAAGTTGCTGATGATCGTGACCGTGCCGTTGTTCTCGGGGCTGACGAACGCGTAGACGTCGGCGTTGTCGGCGACCGGGTCTTTGCTGATCTCGGGAGCTTCGCGATGCGACGACACCTACCCCACCTCCCCCGCGTTCGCGCCGCGGTTCGTGGCGGCCACCTTGAGCAGCCGCTTGACGAGCGTTCGATCCTTGTACGTCTTCTCGGTCGTGCCTGCCAGGACCGTGACCTCGCCGAGTCCCGCGTCGCGGACGACGGCGACGATCGGCTCGTGCGGAATCGGTCCGCTGGGCGGTGTTTCCACGGCCGCCGGCTCGACCGCCGCCGCGAGGGCAGGCGACGCGGTGACCGCCGCCGCACCCGCCGCGACGCCCGTCCTCTTCAGGAACGAGCGTCGGCTGAACGTCTTCATTCGTGCTCCTCTCGTGACCCCGTGGGCTGAGACACCGCTCGTTCGTCTCCGCGGCCGAATCGGTTCGGTCCGCGAGCGGCTACCCGAGGCGGAAACCGCAGAACTCCTAAGTCATTGCGGCAAAGCCGCCCACGATCGTCCCGAACGCGAGCTGGAGCAGGGCCGTGATCAGGATCGTGCGGCGGCCGTAGTTCGCGAGCAGGAAGCCGGGCGGCTCGAGCAAGGGCGTTTCGGTCGCGTCCGACCACGGCGTGCCCATGCGCGGGTGGATCGCCGGCAAGGCGACGTCGACCACCAGGCCCATGCCTGCCGCCTGCACGCCGCCGAGCGCCAGCCCGAACAGCCAGCCGGCGTGGCCGACAGCCGCGAAGACGGCTGCGTAGAGGAGCGAGAAGATCAGCCCGTTCAGGAAGTGGACGGCGTAGCCGACGACGACGGCTCGACGGCGGCGCTCGGTGAAGATCGTCCCGAGCAAGAAAGGCAGATCGATGCGTGTCCAGCCGAGCTCGGCCGCGACGCGGAGGCCGCTCTCCAGCACGACCGTCCCGATCGCTCCGCCTGCGAGCGCACCCCAGACGATCACCCTTTGCCCTTCCCTTCGATCTCGACGGCTGCGTTGATCAGCGCCAGGTGCGTGAGCCCCTGCGGGAAGTTGCCGAGGAACGCCCCGGTCTCGGGCTCGATCTCCTCCGCGTAGAGGCCGACGTCGTTCGCCGCGCCGACGAGCTCGTTCATCAGCGCGCCGGCCTCGTCGAACCGACCAGCGCGGGCGAGCGCGTTGACGAGCCAGAAGGAGCAGGCGAGGAACGCGCCCTGCTGCTCTCGTTCGGCCGGGCGCCGGAAGACGAAGGGGCCGGCCGCGAGGTCGCGGCGGATCGCGTCGATCGTCCCGACCATGCGTTCGCTGCGCGGGTCCTCTGCCGAGAAGATGGCGAGCGTGAGCAGGCTCGCGTCGACTTCGGACGAGCCCGCGCAGCGAACGAAGGTCCGACGCGCCGCGTCGTAGCAGCTCTCCGCGAGGAAGCGGCGGATCGCCTCGGCCTCCGGCCGCCAGCGCTCGCGGCGGTCGGGGATCAGTCCGCGCTCGGCGAGGTCGGCCGCCCGTTCGAGTGCGACGAGGCACATGCCCTTCGACTGCGTGTAGTGCCGCTCGGCGTCGCGTGACTCCCAGATACCGGCATCGGGCTCGCGCCAGTGGCGTGCGACGTGGTCGGCGAGGTCGGCCATCTCCTTCGCGGTGTCGCCGTCGAGCGGGCCGCCCTCGATCGCGTACAGGTGCGCGGCGGCGAGCACGTCGCCGTAGACGTCGAGCTGGCGCTCGGCGGACGCCTGGTTGCCGACCCGGACCGGCCGCGAGCCGCGATAGCCATCGAGATCGAGCTCGCGCTCGGGCCTGGGCCGGCCGCCGAGCACCGAGTAGAGCGGGGACAGGTTCGGCCGGTCGATCCGCGTCGTGTGCATGAGCCACCAGAAGAACGCATGCGCCTCGTCGCGGTAGCCGAGCTGGAGGAGGGCCTCGAGCGTGAAGCTCGCGTCACGCGGCCAGACGTAACGGTAGTCCCAGTTGAGCCCGCCGCCGAGCCGCTCCGGAAGCGACGTCGTCGGCGCCGCGGCGACGCCTCCCGACGGCGCGAAGACGAGGAGCTTGAGCGCCAGCGCGCTCCGCTCCACGGCGTCTCGCCACGGGCCGTCATAGCTCATCCGGGCCGACCACTCGCGCCAGAAGTCGCGGGTGTGCGCAAGCCGCCGCTCGACCCGAGCGCGCGGCGAAAGAAGAGCGGGCTCCGCGCGCGTCGCGGCGAGGACGAGGAGCGCGTCGGTCTGCTCGTCGGCGACGAGCTCGCCGGCGATCGCGCCGTGCTCGAGACGCGGCTCACCAGCACCCCAGGAGTCGAGCACGATCGCGTCTCGGCCCTCGAGCGCGAACAAGCGTCCGGCGCGACGGACGCAGCGCGGCGTCCGCGAGCCGTACTCGAAGGCCGGCGCGAACCGCCAGCGCATCGGCACACGGCCGCCGAGCCCCTCGATCCGGCGGACGAGCTCCCGCATCGGCGAGAGCTGCGCCGTGTCCGTAAGCGTCATCGCGTCCGTGACGCGCACCGCGCCGCCCGCCGTTCGGAACGTCGTCGTCAGGACGTTCGAACCGGGCAGGTAGGCGCGCTCGACCGTGAAGTCGTCGACCGGCCGCAGCTCGAAGCTGCCGCCGCGGCGGCTGTCGAGTAAGGCTCCGAGCACCGACGGGGAGCCGACGTCCGGGAGGCAGAGCCAGTCGATCGAGCCGTCCCGCGCGACGAGCGCGCCCGTGCGGCCGTCTCCGATCAGCGCGTAGTCGCGAATCGGTGCGTAGCCGTCGACGCGGTCCGTCACAGCGCGGATGTTGCCAGCAGAGGCGAAGACGAACCCTGGAAGCGCTAGCGGTGGCTGAGGGTGTGGCTCTCGCCGTTCATCCGGACGACCACCTGGCCGAGCGCCTCCTCGTCCAGCCAGTGCTGCACACGCTCGAGCACCCAGTCGGTCGGCGCCTCAGGCGAGACCTCGACCGACCAGGCTCCCTCGTCGCCCTCGACGACGCGTGCATCGTGTCCCTGGAGCCGGAGCGCCAGGAGAAAGCCGAGCAACGCGCTCGGAGCGTCGATCCGGATCGGTTCTCGATCCAACAGGAGCCCTCTGTCGCTGGCAGCGATTCTTCCACGGCGCGAAGGGGCGCTCAAGGATTGGAGCCAACAGAAGCTTTAAAGTGCCCGCAAAAAGCCTTAAATGAAGAGCGGGTTCGGGTTTCGGATGAGCGGGAACGCGAGCTGAAAGTCCTGCGACCAAAGGAGGTCAGGATGGTTCATCGACTCTTCCGAGCCAGGTACGTCGCGGCGCTCGTCGCGGTTTCGCTGCTGACCACGCTGGCGATCTCGGCGAAAACCGGCCTCGCCTCGACGAGGAAGGCCGCCGCGGCACCGAAGAACACGGCGCCGGCGACGGTCTCCGGCACCGTCCAGGTGGGGAGCACGCTCACCGCCAACAACGGCACCTGGGACAACAACCCGACCTCGTTCACCTATCAGTGGCGCCGGTGCGACCAGAACGGCGGCAGCTGCTCGAGCATCTCGGGTGCGAACGCGCAGACCTACACGCTCGAGAACGTCGACAGCGGCAACACGCTCCGTGTCGTCGTGACGGCGCACAACACTGACGGTACCGCGAGCTCGACGAGCGTCCCGACGGCAGTCGTGTCCGCGGCGACCCCCGCGGCGCCGCAACCTGCAGCGACTGGGTGCCCGAAGGTCGCGCAAGGGGCGACGTCCGTCTCGGTGGCCGACATTGCCGCCCCGGCCCGGCTCCAGGTGGCGTCGTTCTCGCCGTCGCCGAGCGTGATCACGCGCGGTGTGCAGAGCTTCCAGCTCACCTTGCATGTGACCGATACGTGCGGCAACCCCGTCTCGGGCGCGAACGTCTACGCGACGGCGGTGCCGTTCCAGCAGTTCTCGATTCCGGCCGAGCAGGCGACCGGCACCGACGGATCGGTGACGCTGACGTTCAACCGCATGGCCGGCTTCCCGGCGACGCCGCGGCAGCAGCTGCTGGCTCTCTTCGTCCGTGCCAGCAGGCCTGGCGACAACGTCCTCGCCGGCATCTCGACGCGGCGGCTCGTCTCGATCCACGTCAACCTGCACGGGTAACAAGGACGGTCGGTCGGGAGGTCGCGGTGCGGCCTCCCGACTATCGTCTCCTCGTGCCGCCGCTTCCGGCGTTCGTCTGCTGCCCGTCCTGCCGCGGCCCGCTCGACGACGAGCTCGCATGCGCGTCGTGCGGGCGGCGCTACGAGGCAGGCGACGGGATCGTGCGACTCCTCGACCCGGAAGCGCCGGGCCTCGAGGCGAAGCTGCGCGAGCTCCGAGCCTGGCCCGAGCTCGCGCGCGAGCAGGGCTGGTACGAGGCAGACGACCGGATCGACGCGGCGCTTCCGTTCCTGAACCGCGACCTCGGCTGGCGCGACCGCTCGTGGGGCGCGACCGAACACGGGTTCGAGCTCCTCCTCGAGCGCTGGGTACGGCCCGGCGACCGCGTGCTCGAGGTGGGCGCCGCGAAGAGCTGGGCCGCGCAGCACCTGCTGCCGCGCGGGTGTGAGTACGTCGCCTGCGACCTCCTCGTCGATCCGCTGATCGGGCTCGGCCGCGGCGCGTTCTTCGCGGCGCGAACGGGTCCCTACCTGCGGCTCCAGGCGGACGCCGAGCGGTTGCCGTTCGCCGAGGGCGCCTTCGACGTCGCGTTCTGCGTCGCGACGCTGCACCATGCGCTCGACCTCGGCGGGATGGTGCGCGAGCTCGCGCGGGTCACCCGCCGCGGCGGCGTCGTCGCCGCCGTCAACGAGGGGACGCGGGCGCCGTACGTGAGCGGCGTCAACCCGGAGCAGGAGCACGAGCGGGAGCTCGGCATCAACGAGCACGTGCACACGATGTGGGCCTATCTCTGGGCGTTCGCGCGGGCCCGGTTGCAGCCGGTGCGGCTCGAATTCGCGGAGGGCCCGGACGAGCTTGCGCGGCGCCGCATCGCCGGCAGGCTGTTGCGCCTCGGGCGCCTGCCGGCGACGCTGTGGGCGCTGAACGCCTACCCGTATGCCGGCGTGAGCCTCTACGCACGACGCCGCTAGTCTCGGGGGGCGATGAGCCTCGTCGTTCAGAAGTACGGCGGCACCTCGGTCGGCGATCCCGAGAAGATCAAGCGCGTCGCGCGTCGCGTCGTCGAGACTGCCGAGGGCGGCAACGAGGTGTGCGTCGTCGTCTCGGCGATGGGCCAGACGACCGACGAGCTGGTCGACCTCGCGGCGCAGATCTCGTCCGACCCGCACCCGCGCGAGATGGACATGCTCCTCACGTCCGGCGAGCGGATCTCGATGGCGCTCCTGTCGATGGCGATCAACGACGTCGGGCGCGACGCCGTCTCGTTCACCGGGTCGCAGGCCGGGATCGTGACCGACACGCGCCACGGCAAGGCGCGCATCGTCGAGGTCCGGTCGGCGCGCGTGCGCGAGGCGCTCGCCGAGGGCAAGATCGCGATCGTCGCCGGCTTCCAGGGCGTCTCGACGGCGCTCGACGTCACGACCCTCGGCCGAGGCGGCTCGGACACGACCGCGGTCGCGCTCGCGGCCGCGCTCGAGGCGGACGTCTGCGAGATCTACACCGACGTCGACGGCGTGTACAGCGCCGACCCGCGTCTCGTCCCTGACGCGCGCAAGCTGCACCAGGTCTCGTTCGAGGAGATGCTCGAGCTGGCCGCGAACGGCGCGCGCGTGCTCGCGCTCCGCTCGGTCGAGTACGCTCGGACGCACGGCGTCAAGATCCACGTCCGCTCGTCGTTCCACCGCGACGAAGGCACCTGGGTCGTGAAGGAGGAGGAATTGCTCGAGCAGGCGATCGTGTCCGGCATCGCGCACGACACGGGCGAGGCGAAGGTGACGATCCGGGCGGTGCCCGACCGGCCCGGCGTCGCCGGACGGACGTTCCGGCCGCTCGCCGACGCCGGCATCAACGTCGACATGATCGTCCAGAACACGTCGACCGACGGGCTTGCGGACATCTCGTTCACGCTGCCGGAGACCGACCTTCCGCGCGCCGAGCCGATCCTGGCCGACCTTGCGCGCGAGATCGACGCCGAGGGCTACACGTGCGAGCGCGAGATCGCGAAGATCTCGGTCGTCGGCGCCGGCATGCGCAGCAATCCGGGCGTGGCGGCTGCGATCTTCGAGGCGCTCGCCGACGAGGGGATCAACATCGAGATCATCTCGACCTCGTCGATCCGCGTCTCCTGCGTCGTCCCGGCGGCCCACGCCGACCGCGCCGTCACGGTCATCCACGAGCGCCTGCGGCTCGCGGACAACGTCCTCCTGCAGGGCGACGTCGGCTAGGTCTCAGCGGTCGGGCGTCGGCGCGGCCGGCGCGTCCGGGCCGAGGGCGCTCGGCGCCTGGAGCCCGAACTCGTGCAGCTCGCCCGCCTTGATGCGGGCGGCCATGTCGCGCGACTCTTCCCGATAGACGCGCCCGTCCTCGAACTCGATCACCGGGTACTCACGCTGGCCGCTCAGCCGCTCGAGGTCGTCACGCCGCCCCTGGCGGACCGGCCCCGGCACGATCACGTACTCGATCCCGGCCGCGTCGAGCTCGCGCTGCACGCGCCAGCACGGATGGCCCGAGACCTTCACCCAGAGGTTCGAGCAGCGATGCAGCCTGACGGCCACGCCGGGACTCTATGCCGTCGGCGCGAGGCGCGCCCAGACGTTCTCGAGCAGCTGCGTCGTCTCCGGCCAGAGCAGCACCTGGCCGCCGAAGTTGAGCGCACCGGCCGAGAAGACGCGCGCGCCGGCGGACGTCTCGTAGTAGGTCATCTCGGCGGTCAGGCTCGGCTTGCCGAGCGCGTCCGGGATCTGGGCAAGGGCGATCGTTCCCGGCGGCGACGAGACGGTGCGCGCGTCGACCTCGATCCCGTACTTGCCGAAGCTCGCTCCCTCGCCGAGCCCGGTGTTCGCGAACGCCCAGCTCCCCGGCCCGGCGCCGTCGGCGGTGACGACGAACGGCGCCTGGTGCTGGCCGCGGTCGGAGCCGATGTACTGCGCGCCGAGCAGGCCGGCCTCCGGCTTGCCGAGCGCGCGCCAGAGGCCGATCAGGTGCAGCGTGCTCCCGTGCGGGTCGACTCGGCGGAAGAAGTTGTTGGCCGAGAGGAACATCAGGTTACCGCCGAGGTCGCGGTAGCGCTCGACGACGTCGTACGCGTGCCACGTCACGTACTCGCTGTGGCCGGGGAAGACGACGAGGTCGTAGGCGGCGCGGAGCGCGTCGCCGTCAGGGAACGAGCCGAGGTCGTCGTCGGCGTAGTAGTCGACGTTCTTGCCGGTCTGCGCGAGCCAGTGCAGGAAGGCGAGGTCGTAGCTCCGGAACCGGTACGGGACGCCGCGATGGATGTTCGGCCGAGTCAGGTCGACGGTGAACAGCTTCCAGCCGACGTACCACGAATCGCCGTAGCCGTCGCCGTTCCGGTCGTAGAAGTTGTAGGCGCCCCAGGTGTTCGTCGGGACCACGACCGCGATCTTCTGTGTCGGCGTGGTCGGCCTGACGACGAACGGCGCGTAGCCGACGAGGTCGCCCGCGGTCAGCTGTACGAAGTAGAGGCCGCTCGGCCACGCGCCGACCGAGACGGGAATCGGAGCGGGCGCGTCGGCATTGCCGGTCCAGAGGACGTCGCCGGGGTCGCCGGCAGGGACGCCGTTCATGACGTTGTTCGCATAGGTGGGAACGCTCTCCGTCCCGGCACGGAAGACCTGAGCGGTGAACGACTCGACGTCGCTCGCGACGACGAGTGTCCCCGCCTCGCCCGGCGCGTAGCTTCGCTGCGTGAACGCGGCGTCGAGCCCGAGCACGCGCGCGACCGTCCGGTGGCGCGCGATGCGGCCGCCGCTGTCGGTGACCGTGAGGACGAGCGCGTACGTCGTCGGCGCTTGCGACACGCTCGGTGCCCACGAGAGCTCGTGTGCACCGGCCGGCAGGCTCTGCTCGACCGTCTCGACCGTCAGCGCCGGATTCGTGGTGCCGGCGTGGTCGGTGACGTTCGCGTTTTCGTCCAGGACGGCGAGCTGCACCATCGCCGGCCGGCCGAGCACGAACCGGACGACCGCCTCGGTGCGGCCGTTCGCGCCGCCGGCGCTCACCGTCGTCAGGAGCGGACCATCGCCTGCGTACGGCTTCGCGCCGTTGTGGATGCTGACGGCGCTCAGGAGCTCGCGGTGAAAGAGCGTCGCGCGGACGCGCCCCGGCAGCGCGAGGCCGAAACCGGCCGCTGCAGCTCCCCAGAGCAGCGAGCGGCGGGTGACCGTGCGGCCGTCCCCCGGTTGTTCGTCCCCCACGAGCGCCGACATTGTGCCGGTCGCCGCGGACGGGCGTCGAGCTCAGCCCGGAACGCCCTCCGGAGTGAGCACGCGGGTGCCGCTGCCGCCGAGCGCGACGCTGGCCGTCGCCGTGAACAGGTGGTAGAGGAGCAGCATCTGGACGAGCGCGAGCGACTCGGAGCGGTGGAGCTCGGTGCCGATCGTGAACTCGCCGAGGCGCTCGGTGCGCAGGTGGCTCGCGAAGTGCAGGTTCTCCCAGATCGCGTTCTCGATCTCGGTCCCCCGCCCGGGGTCGAGATTGCCGGGCACGTAGAGGTGCAGGTCGCCGTCGCGGTCCTCGAGCCGGAGCCCGTCGCCGTCGATCACCGAGGAGAGGTCGGGATGACGCAGTGACGGGCGGAGGATCAGCTCGGCGTCGAGGTGGTCCTGGTCGTCGCGCGGGTTCGGCAGGAAGGAGACGCAGATGTCGGCGTAGCGCTGCTGCGGGCGGATGAACGCCGCCGAGTCGGGCTCGCGGCGGTCGAGCTCCGAGAGCACCTGGTCGGTCGTGTAGCCGCGCCGCGAGCAGTCGCGCGAGACCTTCCACTTGCGGCGGAGCTCCTCGGGCGGGCTCAGGTAGACGCGCACGTCGTAGAGCGTGCGAAGGTCGTCGGTGTAGTAGCCGAGCAGTCCCTCCACGACTGCGAACTTGCTCGCCTCGACGAGCACGAGCGGCCCGAACGTGCCGTCCCCGTGCTGGTAGACCGGTTTCAGGAAGCGGTCGCCGTCGCGCAGGTGGCGCAGGTGCTGCGCCATCACGTCCATGTGGTTGCACTCGGGATGAAGCGGCGTGATGTTCCGCTCCGCCCGTTGCTTGCGGTCGAACCGGTGGTAGTCGTCCGTGCAGACGTGCGTGACGTTGTCGTCGCCGAGGACGCGCACGAGGCCGCGCGTGATGGTCGTCTTGCCGGCCGCCGAGTCGCCGACGACGCCGAGGACGATCGGGCGGGCCACTACGCTGCGCCCCGGATCGACTCTTCCTCGTCTTCCGGTTCGCGGTCCTCCGCGAACACGCTCGACTTCAGGATGTCGTCGGGCGTGATCGTCTGCAGGTCGTCCTTGGTGATCACGCCGCCCTGGCTGAACAGCCGGTTCGCCTGCCGGAGCCGCGCGCGGTCGATCGAGTTGCGGACGCTGCGGCCGTGCGCGAAGCGCGGCCGCTGGACGCGCCGCTCGAGGTAGGCACGCATCGCCTCCTCGGCGCCGGGCCCGAACTCGTAGCCCTGCGTCTCCATCATCAGGTGCGCGATCGCCATCAGCTCGTCGACGTCGTAGTCGGGGAAGTCGATGTGGTGCGCGACGCGCGACGAGAGGCCCGGGTTCGACTTGAAGAAGTCGTCCATCCGGTCCTTGTAGCCGGCGAAAATCACCACGAGCTTGTCGCGCTCGGCCTCCATCACCTGGAGCAGGATCTCGATCGCCTCGCCGCCGTAGTCGCGCTCGTTCTCGGGCTTGTACAGGTAGTACGCCTCGTCGATGAAGAGGACGCCGCCGTAGGCGCGGCGAAGCACTTCCTTCGTCTTCGGCGCCGTGTGGCCGACGTACTGGCCGACGAGGTCGTCGCGCGTACAGGCGACGACGCGCGGCTCCTCGATGTAGCCGAGGCGATGGAGGATCTCCGCCATCTTCATCGCGACCGTCGTCTTGCCGGTCCCGGGGTTGCCGGTGAACGACATGTGCAGGGACGGCCGCTCCGACGCGAGGCCGACCTCGCGCCGGAGCTTGTCGATCAAGAGCAGAGCCGCGATCTCGCGGATGCGCGTCTTCACCGGCTGGAGCGCGATCAGCTCGCGGTCGAGCTGCTCGAGCACAGCGAGGACGTTCGTCTCGGTGAGGACCTTGCCGAGGTCGGCCCGGTCGGCTGCCGGTGGAGCCGGAGCCTCGGCCTCATCCTCGTCGACGTCGTACTCCTCGGGCTCGGCCGCCTCGGTGATGAGGCCGGTCGGACGCTGCATGCCGAACTCGAAGCTCATCTAGGCCTCGGGCGACCCGTTGCTCGACGGGGCGCCGTTCGCCGCAACCGGCGCCGCGGGAACGTCCTGCACGAACCAGAAGCTGTGCGTGCGGCCGGGCCCCTGGATGCGCTCGAGCTTGAACGGCTTCTCGACTGTCGGCCGGTTGACGATGAACGCGAGCGCCGTCGTCTGCCGGCCGCGCGTCGGGTCGTAGGCGATCACCTTGATGTAGTGCTCCGGGAACGCCTCGCGCGCCGCGCGCACCTCGCGCATGATGTTGTCGACGTCCTCGACCTTCGTGTCGAAGACCGGCAGGCCCCACATCTCCCAGTAGGCGTTGCGCGGATGCGGGTCGTCGGTGTACTCGATCGAGATCGCCCAGTGGTGCTGCAGCGCGTAGACGACCTGCGCCTGAATCTCCTCGTCGGTGAAGTCCGGCAGGAACGAGAAGGTGCCCTGTGTGACTTTCATCGCTCTCCTCCCCTTTCCTAGTAGCCGATCGACGGGACGAGCTGGACGTCCGGCATGTCGGTGGATTCGAACTCGAAGGTGATGTCCTTCCAGACCTGCAGGGCGGCGTTCAACTCGGGGCAGCCCTTGGCCGCCTTCTCGAGGATGTCCGGGCCCTCCTGGAAGTAGTCGCGGCCCTCGTTGCGGGCCTGGATCATCGCCTCGACGGCGACGCGGTTCGCGGTCGCGCCGGCGGCGATGCCCATCGGGTGGCCGATCGTGCCGCCGCCGAACTGCAGGACGACGTCCTCGCCGAGGTAGTGCAGCAGCTGGTGCATCTGGCCGGCGTGGATTCCGCCCGAGGCGACCGGCATGACGCCCGGCATCGAGCCCCACTCCTGGTCGAAGAAGATCCCGTAGCGCGGGTCCTCGGGGATGAAGCCCTCGCGCAGCGTGTCGTAGAAGCCCTTCGTCGTCGACGGGTCGCCTTCGAGCTTGCCGACGACGGTGCCCGCGTGGATGTGGTCGACGCCGATCAGGCGGCACCACTTGGCGATCACGCGGAAGCTGACGCCGTGCGTCTTCTGACGCGTGTACGTTCCGTGGCCGGCGCGGTGGAGGTGCAGGATCATTCCGTTCGCGCGCGCCCACTTTGCCATCGACTGCATTGCTGTGTAGCCGACCGTGAGGTCGATCATGATGATGATCGAACCGAGCTCCTTCGCGTAGGCGGCGCGCTCGTACATCTCCTCCATCGTCCCGGCGGTGACGTTCATGTAGCTGCCCTTGACCTCGCCGCTGGCGGCCTCCGCCTTCGAGACGGCCTCCATCACGTAGCCGAAGCGGTCGCGCCAGCGCATGAATGGCTGCGAGTTGATGTTCTCGTCGTCCTTCGTGAAATCGAGGCCGCCACGGAGCGCCTCGTAGACGACGCGGCCGTAGTTCTTGGCGGAGAGGCCGAGCTTCGGCTTGACGGTGGCGCCGAGAAGGGGGCGGCCGAACTTGTCGAGGTACTCGCGCTCCATGACGATGCCGTGCGCCGGCCCCTGGAACGTCTTCACGTAGTGGAGCGGGATGCGCATGTCCTCGAGGCGCAACGACCTGAGCGCCTTGAAGCCGAAGACGTTGCCGATGATCGAGGAGGTCAGGTTCGCGATCGAGCCTTCCTCGAACAGGTCGATGTCGTAGGCGATCCGCGCGATGTACTGGTCGGTGCCGGGGACGGGATCGACGCGATAGGCCTTCGCCTGGTAGTGGCTGTGGTCGGTCAGGCGGTCGGTCCAGACGACCGTCCACGTGGCCGTCGACGACTCGCCGGCGACGGCGGCCGCCGCTTCGATGTGGTCGACGCCCGGCTGCGGGACGATCCGGAACGCAGCCAGGATGTCGGTGTCCTTCGGCTGGTAGTCGGCGTCGTAGTACCCCATCTCCGCGTACGGAGTGACGCCTGCTGACCAGCGGTCTTTCTTCTCGAGGCTCGATCCTGGTGTCGGACTCATGTGATGGTCTCTCCCGCTCGGTCGTTGGCTAAGAGGAGGGTAAGCGACGGAACGATAGACCGCAAATAAAACTTTCCGTCTTTCTCATAGGTGAAGGGCAATGGCTTCGCGGACCAACGCGTCGCGCAGCAGCAGCTACCGCGTCGATGCCCGGAAGCCTACTCCATCTGCTTCAATCGCTGGGTGGCCGCGCCAGTGATGTCGCCGCGCTTCTCGTTTGCTAGCACCAAGCGATGCAAGGACGCAGGGGGCGGCGATAGTAGAACTGTCGGCGCCCCCGAGGACCCAGCACTGCGCAGCGTGATAGCGGACGAGAAGTACGGAGGACGTCGCTGGGGGGGCCACTAATGGCCGCGCTGTACCGCAAGTACCGTCCGCAGACGTTCGCGGACGTGGTCGGCCAGGACGCGGTCGTCCGGACGCTGACGAACGCGATCCTCGCGGACAAGGTGCGGCAGGCCTACCTCTTCGCCGGCCCGCGCGGCACGGGCAAGACGTCGCTCGCCCGCATCCTCGCGAAGTCGGTCAACTGCGCCCAGGGGCCGACCCCCGCGCCCGACCTCACCTGCCACGCCTGCGTCGCGATCTCGAACGGCACCTCGCTCGACGTGGTCGAGATGGACGCCGCCTCGCAGCGCGGGATCGACGACATCCGCGAGATCCGCGAACGCGTCGTCCTGCAGCCGGTCGAGGGCCGCTCCAAGGTCTACATCCTCGACGAGGCGCACCAGCTCACGGACGCGGCGTGGAACGCGCTCCTGAAGCTGATCGAGGAGCCCCCGCCGCACCTCCTCTTCGTTTTCTGCACGACCGAGCTCGCGAAGGTGCTGCCGACCGTGCGCTCGCGCTGCCAGACGTTCGTCTTCGCGCGGCCGCGCCTGCCCGAGCTCCTGAAGCTGCTGCGCCGGGTCGCGGACGGCGAAGAGATGGACGTGCCCGACGCGGCGCTCGCGCTCGTCGCGCGCTCGGCGCGCGGCTCGTTTCGCGACGCCGTCTCGACGCTCGACCAGCTGTCGTCGGCGACCGGCGGCGCGATCACCGTCCAGGACGTCCTGCAGCTCCTCGGCGCGGTCGAGGACGAGGTGTTGTTCCGCCTCTGCGACCTCGTCGTCGACCACGACACCGCCGGCGCCCTCGTCTTCCTCGAGGAGCTTTCCGAGCAGGGGCAGGACCTCGGCCGCCTCGTCACCGACCTGCTCGAGCATCTGCGTCAGCTGCTGCTCGTCCAGCACATGGGCGAGGTGCCCGACACGTTGCCCGTGACCGAGGAGGCGCGCGGGCGGCTGCGCGAGCAGGCGAATCAACTCGGCGCGCCGACCGTGCTGCGGCTGATCGACTTGCTGCACGTAGCGGTCGACGACATGCGCCAGGGCGCCGACCCTCGCCTGCCGCTCGAGCTCGCGCTCGTCAAGGTGACGCGCCCCGGCGCGGACCTCTCGAGCGAGTCCCTCGCCTTCCGGGTCGAGCGGCTCGAGTACGGCCACGCTCCGCCTCCGCAAGTGTCTGCCACCGTCTCGGTGTCAGACACTGACGCGACCCAGCCCGAGGCCGCGCCGCATTCCGTCGAGCTCGAGCAGGTGCAGGAGGCGTGGCGTCGGTCGGTTCTGCCCGCGGTCGGGGAGCGGTCGGTGCCGGCCTCGTCCCTGCTCGCCGAAGCGCACCCGGCGTCGCTCGCCGGCGACGTGCTGACGGTCGAGTTCCCGGCCACGGCGTCGTTCCTGCGCACGCAGGCGGAGGACCCGAAGAACGTTGCGCTCCTTCAGGACGCGCTCTACACCGTCACCGGCCGGCGGCTGCAGCTCGCCTTCGCGGTCGGCCCCGAGCGCGAGCGAGTCGTGGAGGACGACGATCGCCCCGCAACGGAGGAGGAGATCGTCGAGCTCGTCAAGAGCACCTTCGACGCGCGAGAGCTCGAGTCATGAGCGGGATGGACTTCGGCAAGCTCGCCGAGCAGGCGCAGAAGATGCAGGAGGAGCTGAAGCGCCTCCAGGCGGAAGCCGCGGAAGAGCTCGTGACCGCGAGCGCCGGCGGCGGCATGGTGAAGGTGACCGCGACCGCGGGCGGCGAGATCACCCGGATCGAGATCGACCCCAAGGCGATCGAGCCGTCCGATCCGGAGCTCCTCGCCGACCTCGTCATGGCGGCGGTGAACGAGGCGCTCCGCTCCGGCCGCTCGCTGCTCGAGTCGAAGCTCGGCAGCGTGCTCCCGGGCGACCTTGGCGGCTTGCTGCCCGGGATGTAGCTCCAAGCCCCGGGCGTCTCAAGCCCCGAGCGCCCAGGTGAGGCCGGCGTCGAGCTGCGCACGCCACTCGCCCTTGAGCGTCGGGTAGGTGTCGAACTGCACGGGCAGGTCGAGCGCGCGTAGCTCGTTCGCGAACGCGAACGTCGCAGCGGGGCGGAACCAGTGGCTGTGGTACGGGCCGGTCGAGACGAAGAAACGCAGCCCGTCGCGGCGTAGGAGCCGCGCCTCCGTGCGTACGAGCAGCGTCGGGTCGTTGGCCGCGAGCGTCGCGGCGGTCGCAGCCGCGAACGGCCCGTCGTGCAGGGGCGTGAAGTAACCGCTCCACGACTCGGCCGCGCCGAAGACGCCGGGATGCCTGACCGCGATGTCGACCGCTCCGAACCCGCCGGCCGAGATCCCTGCGAGGATGCGGCCGCTCGGCGCGGCGACCGTCGGGAGGTTCGCGTCCACCCACGGGACGACGTCGTCGACCAGACTCCGCTCCCAGGGTCCAGCCCATTCACCGTTGTACTTGGCGTCGGCGCCGGCCGCCGGCACGACGGCGATGAACGGGCGCAGCTCGCCGCCGCTGATCTGCGCGTCCGCGAACTGCCCGAGCTGCGTGCCGTCGACGTACTCCGATGGCGATCCCGGCATCCCGTGCAATAGGTAGACGACCGGGTACCGCACCGTCGTCGTGAAGCCCGGCGGCAGGTAGACGTAGCCCGACCGCGCCGTGCCGGGGAACGTGCCGGCGAAGAGCTGCCCGCCCGCAGGCTCCGTGGCGACCTGCGTGAAGCCGGGAAGCACGACGGCGGAGAGCGCGACCGCGAGCAGGTGCATGCAATCGACGGTAGCGCGACGTTGCGCCAGGTTAAGACGAGCTTAACGGCGGCGCGGGGAGCGCTTAACGAAGCTCAACCGTGGCAGGTCTACAACTGTGGACGTGATCGCCGTCGGCGTTCCCCCGAAGCGCCGGACCGCATTCCTCGCGGCGGCTGCCGCCGTCTTCGTCGGTGTGGGTCTGCTCGGCGCCTATCGCTACGTGAACGACTACTGGACGTACCGCGGCTTCGGCAAGCCGGAGGATCCCGCGTTCGTCCGCGCGCGCGGGACGACCGTCCGGCTCGAGGTCGCGAGCCCGGCGCTCGGCGGGCGCCACCAGCCGGTCGACGTCTACCTGCCGCCGGGTTACACGCTGCACCCGCGTCGCCGCTACCCGGTGCTCTACCTCCTGCACGGCGAGCCGGGACGGCCGGGCGCCTTTCTCAGCACGGTGCGGATGGGCGTCGTCGAGGACACGCTCGTCACGCTCGGACGCGCCCGGCCGCTGATCCTCGTGATGCCGTTCGGGTCGACCGGCACGTTCACCGATGAGGAGTGGGCAAACGGAGTCCGGCCGCACCAGGGCTGGGCGACGTTCGTTGCGCGGGACCTCGTGCGTGCGATCGACCGGCGGTTCCGCACGATCCGCCGCGGGGCCGGGCGTGCGATCGGCGGCCTGTCGGAAGGCGGCTACGGCGCGATCAACATCGCGCTCCACCATCCGGGCGAGTTCCGCGTCGTCGAGAGCTGGTCGGGCTACGAGCTCGCCGATCCGCTGCCGTCGATCTTCGGCAAGAACAAGGAGCTCCTGCGCGCCAACACGCCGATGGACACGCTGCCGGCGAAGGCGCACGTTCTGCGGCGCCTGCACACGTACTTCTGGCTCTACACGGGCCGCAAGGACGACCACTTCCTGTCCCAGAACGAGGCGTTCGCGGCGCTGCTGGCGCGCGAGCACATCCCCCACCGCTTCTTCATTCTTCGCGGCGGGCACAACTGGGCGCTCTGGCGCGGCAGCGCCTGGCGCGCGTACCTCGTCGCCTCGAGGCACCTGGTCACATGATCCGCAGGCTCGCGCTCAGCCCGCTCCTCGTAGCCGTCGCGTTCGCGACCAGCGGCTGGCTGTACCTCTTCCGGCCCGGCGACCTGCCCGGCCCGCGGGTTGCACTGGCGCTGCCGCTCGACGAGCTCGCGAAGCGCGCCTCGGTGCCGCTCGTCTGGTTCGGCGCGGTCTGGATCGCGGCGGCGGTGGTGGTCGGGCTTGCGGCGCGCTGGGCCCGCGTCGAGCGCCTGGTGGGTGCGATCGTGCTCGCCGCTGCGACGTGGGCCGTCCTCTACCTCGTGAGCGGGATCTCGATCGCGGTCACGCTCCAGATCTCGGGGCGCGAGGCTCTCCACCAGGCGATGAGGCTCGGCACGCTCTACGTGCCGGCCGCGCTCGTCGGAGCGAGCGTCGCGTTGTTCGCGACCGGCCGGCGCGGCCGTCGCGCGCCGATCCTCGTCGCGACCCTCGTCGCGTTCTCCGGTGCGATGCAGCTCCTCTACTCGATCCTGCCCGGGGAGCATCACGGCATGCTGCACGGGGTCCTGCCGAGCGCGGTCGTCCCGCTCTCGCACGCCGCCGGAGCGTCGCTCGGAGTCGCGCTCCTCTTCGCCGCACGCGGGCTCGCGCGACGGCGGAGACGCGCGTGGCAGCTCGCGCTCGTCGTCGCGGCCTTCGCGACCGTCCTGCACCTGCTGCACGGAATCGCGCGCGCGACCCCGATCACGGCGATCGTCGTGATCGTGCTGATCGCGCTCCGCGACGATTTCCGCCTGCCGGGCGACGAGCAGACGCGCTTCCTGCTCGCGAAGCGCACAGCGATCGCGGTAGCGACGATCGGCGCCTACGGCTTCGCTGCGCTCTGGCTCAACCGGCTGGACGCCGACCAGCCGTTCACGCTGCACTTCGCCGCGCGCGAGATCGTGCGCGGCTTGTTCGGGCTGAACACGTACGGCTCGCCCCACCTGAGCGGCGCGTTCGGCGACTGGTACCCGCTCTCGCTACTCATTCTCGGCCTCGGCGCGACGACATGGGTCGTGGCCGGCTGGCTCGCGCCGTGGCGTCACCGCGTGCTGCAAGAGGCGCGAGAGCGTGAGCTCGCGCGAACACTCGTACACGCCTGGGGCGCCGACACGCTCGCGCCGTTCGTCCTGCGACGCGACAAGTCGTACTTCTTCGACGCCGACGGTCGCGCCTTCCTGGCGTATCGCGTCGTTCGCGGCGTGGCGATCGTCTCGGGCGATCCGATCGGGCCGCCGGCGGCGTTTCCCGTGCTCGTCCGACGGTTCGTCGCCTACGCGCACCAGCGCGACTGGCGACTCGCGATCCTGGGTGCCTCCGAGCGATGGCTCGAGCTCTACGGCGCTCACGGCCTGCACGCGCTCTACCACGGCGACGAGGCGATCGTCGAGACGGCGAGCTTCTCGCTCGAAGGGCGCGCGATCCGCAAGGTGCGGCAGTCCGTGCACCGGCTCGAGAAGGCCGGCTACCGCGCGCGGGTGATGCGGCCGAGCGACCTCACCGGCGCTCTTCGCGGAGACCTCGTGCGCATCGCTCACGACTGGCGAGACGGTCAACCGGAACGCGGCTTCGTGATGGCGCTCGACGCGCTCTTCGCGCTCGGCGACGAGGACGCGGTCTTCGCCGTCGGGTTCGACCGCAACGGGCACGCGCACGGCTTCCTCCACTTCGCGATCGCGCAGCCGGCCTCGGCGCTGTCGCTGTCCTCGATGCCGCGTGTGCGCGCGTCGACGCCGAACGGCTTCAACGAGTGGCTGATCTGCGAGGCGATCGGGTGGGCGCGAGAGCACGGTGTGGAACGCGTGTCCCTCAACTTCGCGCCGTTCGCGGCGCTGCTCGCGCCCGAGACGGAGCTTTCGACGCTGCAGGAGCTCGAGCGGCGCGCGCTCCTCTCCTTGAAGGGACGCTTCCAGCTCGACAACCTGCTCGCGTTCAACCGCAAGTTCTTCCCGCGCTGGGAGCGCCGCTTCATCGTCTACGAGCGACGGCGCGACCTGCCGCGCGTCGGCATCGCGGCGCTCGCGGCCGAGGCCTACCTCCCGTTCCAGAAGTGAGCCTCGGGCTCGGGCTGGCGCTCTCGCTCGCCTCGGCGTTCGCGCTGAACTGGGGCTGGGTGGTGCAGCACGGGGTCGCGTCGACGCTGCCGCCGCTGCGGCTCTCCGCGCCGCTGCGGTCGCTCCGGCTGCTCTTCTCGAACGCGCGGTGGCTCGTCGGCTTCCTGGTCGGGCTCGGCGGGTGGGGGCTCTACATCGGTGCCCTCGCACTGGCGCCGCTCTCGCTCGTGCAGGCCGTGTCTGCCGGCGGCATCGCCGTCCTGGCGCTGCTCGTCCGGCCGAGCGGCCGCGAGTGGGTCGGTGTCGGCGTCGGAACGCTCGGGCTCGTGCTGCTCGCGGCGACGCTCGGCCACGTCTCGACCGGTCATGCAACGCACGTGTCCTCGGCGCTCCTCTGGCTCGGGGCCTCGGCGGCCGCCGCCGCTCTCGCGGCGGCGTCGCGCGGCGCAGCCGGGCTGGGCGTCGCGGCCGGCGTGCTCTACGCTGCCGGCGACGTCGCGACGAAGACGGCGATCGGCGGCGGCGTGCGCGTCGCGTTCGTCGCGGCCCTGCTCGCCGCTCACGGGCTCGCGTTCGTCTGCCTCCAGCTCGGGTTCCAGCGGGGCAGCGCGCTGACGACGGCCGGGCTCTCGACGCTGTTCACGAACGCGCTGCCGATCGTGGCCGGGATCGCGCTCTTCCACGAGCACCTGCCGGGCGGCGGGGCGGGCGGCCTGCGCGTGGCCGCGTTTGCGCTCGTGGTCGTCTGTGCGGCGCTGCTGGCCCGTCCGGAACAGCCGGTTGTGGACGGCACAATGGCGGCGTGTTCAGCCCGTCCGTCGAGAATCTCGTCGCCCAGCTGACCCGCCTGCCGGGAATCGGCCAGCGGACGGCGCAGCGACTTGCGTTCCACATCCTGCAGCGTCCGAGCGACGAGGCGCTCGCGCTCGCGGCCGCCCTCGCGGAGGTGAAGGAGCGCGTCCGCTTCTGCCGCGAGTGCGGCAATCTGACGGAAGACGAGACCTGCGCGATCTGCCTCGACGCGCGTCGCGACCACACGACGATCTGCGTGGTCGAGCAACCCGTCGACGTCGTCTCGCTCGAGCGGACGAACGAGTATCGGGGCCTCTACCATGTGCTGGGCGGCGCGCTGAGCCCGATCGACGGCGTCGAGCCGAGCGACCTGCGAATCGACGAGCTCTTCCGCCGAGTCGACGCGAACGGCGTCCAGGAGGTCGTCGTCGCGACGAACCCGACGATGACGGGCGAGGCAACGGCCGCGTACCTCGCCGACCGGCTGCGCGACCGAGTGCGGGTAACGCGCCTCGCAAGCGGCCTCCCGGTCGGAGGCGACCTCGAGTACGCAGACGAAGTAACGCTCGGCCGAGCCCTCACCGGCCGCCGCGAGATGAGCTAGCGACTCAGGCGCACGGATCGCTCGCGCAGCCGACGGTGCTCACGGCTGCCGGCGCGAGCCTGGTTGTCGATCCCAGTCGAGGCTGTCGCCGGGGTTCTAGGCTCAGGCGCAGTGAAAACGGTCGTACCATTCGCGGTCAGGCCGGTATTCGTCGTCGTCGGGTTGAAGTGCGCGCTGGAGCTCGCCGTCGCTGGGCGCTACGGCTGGCACCGCGATGAGCTGTACTACGCCGTCGCCGGGTTGCATCTTCAGGGCGGGTACGTCGAGTTTCCACCAGTGACGGCGCTGCTCGCTGCGCTGGCGCGAGAGCTGTTCGGCTGGTCGCTGGTCGGTCTGCGTTCGTTCACGATCCTCGCAGGCGCGGGAACGGTCGTGGTCGGTGTCCTCGTAGCGCGGGAACTCGGCGCGGCCCGCCGCGCGCAGACGCTCGCGGCGGTAGTGATCGGGTTCTCGCCAGGGATGTTGGCAACAAACCTGTTGTTCCAGCCGGTCGCGTTCGATCAGCTGACGACGATGGTCGTCCTCTGGCTCGCGCTGCGGCTCGCGCTCGGCCGCGGCTCGTGGTTGTTGCTCGGAGTCGCCGCGGGCATCGGGCTGGAAACGAAGTACACGCTCGCGGTCGTCCTCGTCCTGCTGATCGCGACGTTCCTAGTCTGGCGTCGCGACGTCCTGGGGTCGTCGGGCTTCCCTCTCGCAGTGGCGACCGCGGCCGTCTTGCTCGTTCCGAACATCGTCTGGGAGGCGGGGCATGGCTGGACGAGCGTGCACTGGTTCCTCAACCCGCCGCCGAGCGCGAGCGACGAGACGAGACCGCAGTTCATCGGCAACGTCGTCCTGCTCACGCTGGTGGCGTTCCCGGTCGCCGTCGCCGGAGTCGTGTCGCTCGTCCGCGATCGCGCCCTGCGTCCGCTCGGCTGGACGGTCGTTGGCACCGTCGTCGCGTACTTTCTGCTCGGAGGGAAGTCGTACTACGCGCTGCCGGCGCTGCTGTTCGCGCTCGCCGCCGGTGCGATCCCGCTCGATCGCTGGGCGACACGTCGTCGTCTCCAGCTGGCCGCCGCCGTGTTCGTCGCGATCGGCCTCGTCTCGCTGCCGCTCGCGCTGCCGGTGCTGCCGCTGCATGTAGCCGTCCGGCACGGAGTCGTCAAAGCGCGCAGCGACTACCAGTCGGAGGTCGGCTGGCCCGCGTACGTGCGCCTGGTCGAGCGGCACGCGCAGGGCGCGAACGTGATCGTCGCGGACAACTACGGCGAAGCGGGAGCACTCGAACTGTTCGGCCGCCGCCTCCCGCCGGTCGCCTCGGCAGACGTGACGATGCGCTACTGGCGCCCGCAGGCGCCTGGGCGGCGGGCGCTCGTGATCGGCTACTCCCGCGACGCCGCGGGCTTTTGCAGCGGCTACCGCGTCGTCGCGCGCATCTCCTCAGCGGCCGACAGTGATGAGGGCGGCCAGCCGATCGCGCGCTGCACACTGCGCGGCACGCTCGCCCAGGTCTGGCCGAGCATCGTGGCGACGCAGGAGACCTAGGCCGGCCTTGCAGGTTCAGGAGAGGATCAGGGTGCGGTGTCGAGAACACGAGGAGTCGTGTCGTCGAAAAGCACCGCTGATGCTGCGGGCCCTTTGGAGTCTCACCATGCGGACCTGCATGGCGCGTTCGGGAACGACGCTTTCGGGCGGATAGCCGAGAAGGCGGCGAGGTTCTTCGGCACGCCGCAGTACATCGTCGGGCAGACCGTCGCCGTTCTTGCCTGGGTGGTGCTGAACTCGACCCAGCTGCATCTCGGGTTCGCGTGGGACGTCTATCCCTTTATCGCCCTGAACCTCTTGTTCTCCCTCCAGGCTGCATACGCGGCGCCGCTGATCCTGCTCGCGCAGACGCGGCAGGCGGACCGCGACAAGCTGCACGCCGACCGAATCGACAAGAACCACGCCCGGATCGAGCGAGCGGCGAAGGCCGAGACCGACAAGCTCCTCGAGCTGCTCCAGTCGAACACGAACCTCACCCAGCAGGACAAGCAACTGACCGAGCAGGTCGCGGACCTCACGCAGCAAATCCACGCGCTCCTCACCCGGAAGGAAAGCTAGACAACTCGCGGTCAGGGAACATCGACCAGCGCTCGTGCAGCTTCGGCGCCGCCGTCCTAGTCGACACGCTCGATACGCGTTCGCTGTTCAAGGCCGGAACCGCCTCGCGTTCTAGCTGCGCGCTCGCGCAGGGGACTTCTGACGCACCTCGGAGTTCGGCTTCTTGGTCAGCAGTCGTGGGCGGGGAGGTGCCCGGAAGGCAGGAGCGTGTGACAGACGATCGCGCCGCGCAGGTCGGCGTTGATCCCGCCGGCGAGGTCGGCCCCGGTCAGGTTTGCTCCCTGAAAGCGAGCGTGCGTGAGCGTCGCGCCGGCGAGGTCGGCGCCGCTGATGTCCGCGCCGGCCAGATTCGCGTCGGAGAGGTTCGCCGAGTGAAGGTCTGCCCCGGTGAGGTCGGCGTGCGCGAAGTCGGCGCTTGTCAGGGTTGCTTTCGAGAGGTCGACGTTCGCGAGGTCGGCGCCGACGCAGGTGGCGGCTGCCCCCGGGTGGCACGAAGTCGAGGTCGACTTCTTCTTCAGCAGCGTGGGCACGATCAGGATCAGGACGAACGCGATCAGGATCAGCGGCAGAAATCGACGAAAGTTCGGCGGCACGTCGTCAAGATATGCCCTTCCGGCTCAGGCCGGGCGACCAGCCTCGGAGCCAGAACCGCGACCGACACCCCGCACGCACCCGCACGGCCGACGCGCCCGAGCCCGACCCGAGCCTCAGTCGATCGCGCGC
>Ga0070731_10000861_pt1 | contig 35527 bp, 36 predicted proteins | sample Coa_R1_2_FD_66448 | JGI IMG/M metagenome (GOLD analysis project Ga0070731, IMG submission 66448) | Surface soil microbial communities from Centralia Pennsylvania, which are recovering from an underground coalmine fire - Coalmine... | ecosystem: Environmental > Terrestrial > Soil > Unclassified ... | reverse complement strand
ACGCCGACACCGACGACCATGCCTCGCACGGCAACCCTGGCCATCATCGTCCGCAGCAGGGCCACCACACGATTCTAGGTCCGGATCGGCTCAAGTGACATCCCCGAGTACTGGGGCAGGCGAGCGTGGTGCCACCGGGGTCGGTTAGGGGAGGAAGCGGACGCGTTCGATTAGGCCTTCGTCGTCCAACTTGTAGATCGCGACGGCGTGAATCTCGCCGTTCGGCAAGCCGCTGACTCGTTCCTCGTCTACGACGTAGGAACCGACTCGGATCCGGGAGGTGATCTCTGCGTGGAGGTTCGGGGCAGAGGCGAAGAGTTCGCCGTAGCGCTTCCGCATCTCGTCTCTTCCGCCGGTCTGTGCCGCGCCGTCAGCGTCCTCGAACACGACGTCGTTCGCGTAGCACGCGACGAACGCGTCAACGTCACCGGCGTTGTACGCCTCAACCTGGCGCTCGACAGCGTCCACCGGAGAGAGACACTATCGGCGAGGGAATCGACTCGCGTCAGGGGACGGTAACTCGCTGTACGTACCGCGGTTCTCGAACCGGCTAGCCTCGCGGGATGATGGAGATTGGGGAGATCGACGCGCGCTCGGCATCCGACGACGTGCTCGCGCGGTTCCACGAGCTCGAGCTCGTCTGCCACGAGGAGCTCGAGTCCGGTGACCCGTGGCGCACGCGCGACGAAGGGATCGCGTTCCACCGCCATCTCCCGCAGGACATCACGATCGGGCACTGGCTCGCTGACGGCGGTTGCGCCGTCCTGTGGATGCACAACCCGACCGCGACGTTCTGCGAGGTGCTCGTCCACCCGGAGCGGCGCCGGCACGGTCTTGGGACAGCCCTGCTCGAGCGCGTCGTCGAGCGTGCGCGCGCGCTCGGCGTCGAGACTTTGCGCGGCGACCACGAGACGGCCGCGGGAGCCGCGTTCGCTGCGCATTTCGGAGCGGTGGACGAGCAGCGGATCGTGCGCTCTCTTCTCGAGCTGCAGACCGCCAACCTTCCCGAGCCGCTCGTGCCGAATGGCTGGCACCTGGTCAACTGGCTCACCCGGGTCCCGGACGAGCATCTCGATGCGTACGTCCGCGCGCGTGTCGCGATGGACGACGCGCCGACCCCCGACGGGATGGAATTCCCGACCTGGGACGCCGAGAAGATCCGCGCCTCGGAGGAGTCGCTCCGGCTGCGCGAGCGCGAGATGCGCCTGACCGTCGCAATGAACGGCGCCGGCGAGATCGGTGCGTTCACGGAGCTCCGCCATTCGGCCGGATCGGTGCTCGGGCTCACCGACGACACGGGCACGGACGCCGCGCACCGCGGCAAGGGGCTCGCTCGCGCGGTGAAACTCGAGTCGCTGCGCCGGCTCCGCGACGACCATCCGGAGATCGAGGCGGTTACCACGCGGAACGCAGAGGAGAACGCGGCGATGCGCGGGCTCAACCAGTCGGTGGGCTTTCGTCCGACCGTGGTCGAGACGACGGCCGCGCTTGTCCTCGGCCGGTTGACCGCTGCCGAGTGACCCAGCGAGGCCCCTGCGGAACCATGCGCCTCGCACTATCGTTGTCCGGCGCATCCACGGCCAGGGGAGAAACGAGGCGGTACATGAAAAGCACGTCCGCGAAGCTGGTTCTTGCCGCACTGGCGGCAGCGACGATCGCATTCGTCGTCGCCGCATCGGCTCCCGCCGGCTTGTCGCTCGCCACACGCGGCTGGTCGAGTCGTCTGAGCGCCGGCCAGGTCAGCACCCTCTCCCAGGGGCCGACCTCGCGCGTCATCGTCCTGATGCGGAACCAGTACACGGGGCTGCAAGGGCGTCACTTCGAGGCGCGGCGCGCTCAGGCTTTTGGCGCCGAGCAGGTTCCGGTCGTCGCACAGCTCCAGCAGCTGCACGTGCCGCGACTCGTGACCTATCGCACGCTGAACGCCGTTGCGACGAGTGTCACCGCCGCCGAGAAAGCGAACCTCCTCCGCGACCCGGCCGTTCTCGCCGTTGCTCCGGACTCTGTCGTCAAGGGGCCGTCGAGCAACGCAGACGCTCTCGCGTCGATCCGCGGTTCGGGATCCTCGTCATCTCTCACCGGCATGGCGCGGCACGCTCGCGCCGGGCTCGCGAACGCCCCGGCGGTGTGCGGGACGCCCACGGCGCCGCTTCTCGAGCCCGAGGCGCTCCATCTCATCAACGCCGACAACCGGACGAACGCGAACGCGCCGATCACCAGCGGCCCGACGAGCGCCCACAGCCTCGGCTACAACGGCGCAGGTGTGAGCATTGCGGTCTTCCCCGACGGGCTCGATCCGAGCCTGCCCGACTTCCTGCGCGGTCCCGACTCGGCTGTCGCCGATTACCAGGATTTCACCGGTGAGACCACCTCCGCCGCGACCGGTGGTGGCGAGGCGTTCGGCGACGTCAGCTCGATCGCCGCGCAGGGAAATCAGACCTACAACCTCCAGCAAGAGATTGACCCCGACTACTCCGGCGGGGGCTCGTGCGACGTCAAGGTGCTCGGCGTCGCTCCTGGAGCGGACGTCGATGTGATGAAGGTCTTCGGCGCGAACAACATCAGTTTCGTCAGCGAGATCCTCCAGGGCATCGACTACGCGATCCAGCATGACCACGTGAACATCCTCTCGCTCTCGCTCGGCTTCTTCGGGGTTCCGACTACCGCCGCCGAGCAGCCGGTCACGCAGATCCTCAAGAACGCGATAGCCGACGGCACGACTGTCATCGCGAGCACGGGGGATGCGAGCCCGTCGAACACGGAGGGGAACCCGGCGAACGTCCCGGGCGTTATCGGCACCGCCGCGAGCACGTCCTACCGGCTCCTCGCGCAGGCGAACCTCTTCCTCTACGACATGGGCGAGGACGTCAAGAACGCCGGTAACACGTACCCGTCGTACACGCTCGGCCAGCCGACGCCGGGGTGGCTCGACAACCAGGTCTCGACGCTGTCGAGCTCGGGCGTGACGGAAGACGGGCGCCTGCCTGACATCCTCGCTCCCGGCGATCTGAACTGGGCCGTGTGCTCGACCGACACGACGACGTACACCGACTGCGCAAATCCCTCCGGAGGCCAGACGATCGGCTTGCAGGTCTTCGGCGGCACGAGCGAGTCGGCGCCGCTGACCTCCGGCACCGCCGCGCTCGTCATCCAGGCATACCGCGAAGGACACCACAACCAGACCCCGTCGCCGGCCGTCGTCCGTCAGATCCTCCTCAGCAGCGCCAGCGATATCGGCATCGCCGCCGGTGAGCAGGGAGCCGGGCTGCTGAACGCCTTGCGGGCTGTGCGGATCGCGAAGGTGTACGGCTCGCACGGCAATGGGGGCGGACTCGTGTTTTCGCCGTCGTCGTTCTCCGATCTGGGGAACGCCGGCGTGACGCACACGCACTACGTCACGGTCACGAACAACGGCAACGCCGCCGCGACCGTGATGCCGGAGCTTCGCGCGCTCGGGCGGGAGAAGCTGATCGCGCAAGGCCACGCCGCGCTCTTCGAGGCGGGGTCCGGTCTCCAGGGCACGTGCGCCGGGGTCGACTCCGTCCCGTACCAAAACCAGGGTGAGGTCATCCCGGAGCTGAACTGTGTGACGTTCACTGTCCCGAAGGGCGTCGACCAGCTCGACTCGAGGATCGCGTGGAATCCGTTCCAGCCCTGCGTCGGCTGCACGGCGGGCCAGCCGACCGTTCGCGAGATCCTCATCGACCCGAGCGGTCGCTACGGGCAATACAGCGACCCGCAGGGCGACGGCTCGGGCTTCGCCGACGAGCAGATCCATCAGCCGGCCGCCGGCAAGTGGACACTGCTCATCTTCGGCCGGGATACGTCGAACTACGAAGGACCCATCAGCTACCTCGAGACGGCCCGAAGCTTCGAGACGATGCCGGGCGCGGTCTCGCCTGCCTCGAAGGTCGTCGGGCCCGGCAAGTCGGCGACGTTCGCCGTCAAGGTAAAGGCTCCGAGCACAGCGGGCTTCTTCACCGGCGCTGTCGTCTTCAACAGCAACAAGGAGGCGGCGGTCGGGACGATTCCGGTCGCCTCGGAGGCGAAGGTTACGGTCACCGCCAAGAACGCGGGACACTTCGCGGGTTGGCTCACCGGCGGCAACGGCCGGCCGACCTTCTACGGGCAGCAGCTCAGCTATCGGTTCGTCGTGCCGAAGGGCGTCCACGACGTCGACGTCAACCTCAAGGCGGCAAACGACGGCTACTTCCTCATGGCGCAGCTCGTCGATCCGAGCGGCAATGCCGTCGACAGCCAGTTGAGCTTCCAGTATGTGACTGCGTACGGCGACCCCTCGAACACGCACGGTGTCCAACTCGTCTGGGCGAATCCGACTCCCGGCACGTGGAAGATAAACGTGCAGAACGGCTTGATCTACATGCCCGGCCTCGACGTGTGGTCGGGGCTCACGCGGTCGAAGCTGCGCGGCACGGTGAGCTTCAACACGTCACGGGTGGGGGTGTTCGGACTGCCGAGTGGCACGCTGACGCCGGGAGAGCGCGTGACCGCCCACATCAGCGTGACGAACACGGGGGACGAGCCGGAGCTCTATCAGCTCGACCCGCGGCTCTCGGCGTCGACGCAGTATCCGGCTACGTCCTTGACGGACGAGACGGGGACGCTGCCGGTCACGGGCGGCGCCAGCGCAACCATCCCGCAGTACGTCGTGCCGCCGTTCAGCAGCCGGCTGCAGCTGACGGCGAGCACGACCGGCAGTACGCCGATCGTGTTCGACGCGAGTCCGTACTGGGGAGCTCCAGACATCCGCTCTGCCCCAAGCACGAACGGCTCGACCAGCGTGACAATCGACAATCCGCTCGCATCGACGTGGGCGCCGACGATCGACGAGCTCGGCCCGTTCGGGTCCCCCGCGACGCCGGAGGACTGGACGACGAGCGGCACCGTGAGCACGCTGAGATTCGATCCCAACGCGACGACGAGCACCGGCAACGTCTGGGCGGCCATCGTCGATAACAACTCTGACACCATCAATCCGCTCTTCCTCCTGCCGGGGCAGAGCGGCACGATGGCCGTGAGCTTCACCGTCCCACACAGCCTGGCCGGCACGAAGGTCCACGGCGAGGTTCCGGTGGAGACGTTCGACCTCAACTCCGTCACAACGCTGATCGGCGACTGGAGCTCGGACGTCCTCAAGATCGCGCACTACAGCTACACAATCGGGTAGTCGCTCTCCGTGGGGGCGGGCGCTTCGCGTCTGCTCCCACCCGCCCACTGAACGCCGTTCGGACGAGGGCGGTACCCTACGGCGGTGGCTACCCGTGGCCGTAGCGCGCGCTCGGCGGCGCTCGCCTCGTCCGTCCAGCGTTCGAAGCCGACTCCGTACCCCTCGAAGGTTCGCAGTGCGCTCGTTCGCCGTGCGGTTCTCGTGGCGCTCGTGCTCGTCTCGCTGACGCTCCTCACGATCTCGTTCCGCTCGCCCACCTCCGGCGCGCTGCACGATCTGCAGGGCGCCGGGTCGACGGTCCTGCGGCCGTTCCAGATCGCAGCGAGCCGTGTGGCGCAGCCGTTCCGAGACGCGTACGACTACTTCGACGGCCTTGCAACCGCGAAGTCGGAGAACGCGAAACTCCGGAGTGAGGTCGAGTTCTGGCGGAGCGAGGCGCTGCTCAACGCGGTGGCGGCGCGGCAGGAGAAGGCGATCGCGCGGGAGCTCCACTACCGCGCGGGCGCGACGTTCCCGAACGGCTACCGCGCCGTGACCGCGCGCGTCATCTCGTCATCGGCGAGCCCGTTCGCTCGCACTCTCGTGATCACCGCCGGGTCGGCCGAAGGAATCCGGAACAGGGCGCCGGTCGTGAGCGGCGACGGCCTGGTGGGGCTCGTGTCGAACGTCTATTCCCAGACCGCAGTCGTGAGGCTGCTCACCGACACGCAGAGCGTCGTTCCCGCGGTGGACGTGCAAACGAACGCGAGCGGGGTCGTACGCCAGGGCAGCGCCGGGGGACTGATCCTCGATGAGGTCAACAAGCAGCTCGCCGTCAAGGCGGGTAACCAGCTCGTGACGCAAGGGACGATCGATCCGAACTACCCGGATCTCTATCCGTTCGGGATCCCGATCGGTCGCGTCACCCACGCCCATGCGACGGATACGTCCTCGTTCCTCGTGGTGGAGCTGCAGCCCTACGCAAATCTCAGCTCGCTCCAGGCAGTCTCGGTCCTCGTCGCGACGAAGAAGCACCGCAAGTGAGCCTCTGGGATGGCGTGAAGATCGCCGTCCTGCTGTTCGTGGCGGCGGTGGCTCAAGTTTCGGTCTTCTCCCAGATCGATGTGTTCGGGGCGGCGCCCGACCTCCTCCTCGTGACGCTCGTCGCGGTCTCGCTTCTGCGCGGCAGCGTTGCCGGTGCGTGCGGAGGCTTCTTCGCCGGCCTGGTCGTCGACACCGGGACGCTCGGGACGCTCGGCCTGACGTCCCTCGTCCTCACGCTCGCCGGCTTCTGGATCGGTCGGTACGGGGAGACGACCGGGCGGGATCGCGCGCACGCGCCGTACCTCTCGATCGCGGTCGTCACGGTTCTCTACGAGTTCGGGCTCCTCGTCGTCCACTTCGTCCTTGGCGAGAGCGCGCCCGCCGGCGCCGTCTTTGCGAGTCTCCTGCCGGCGGTGATCCTCAATCTCGTCGTCACCGGCCCCGTCTACGCCATCGTCCGGCGGCTGTTGCGGCCGCAGGCGCCGGCCGAGCTCAGCGCGGAGGTTCAGCTCCTTGGCTAGCACGACCGCAGGCCGTGCGCGCGGCCGGGCGGCGGGGGCCGAGCGCGAGTCCGCCGTCGAGCCGTATCGCCTCACGCCGAAGCTCGCACGACGGCTTGCGATCCTCGGCGCGCTCCTCCTCATCGGCTTCGCGGCGCTCGTCATGCGGCTGTGGACGCTGCAGGTTCTCGCGGGCTCGGAGTACGCAGCACGCGCGAACGCGAACCAGACGCGCAAGGTCATGGTGCCCGCGGAGCGTGGACCGATCGTCGACCGGAACGGCGACCCGCTCGTTATCAGCGCGGCCGTGACGGCTGTCGACCTCTACCCCTCGAGCCTGCCGAAAGTCGGCGAACGGCGCCACGCCGAGCTCGCTGAGCTCGTCCGCCTCACGCACGTTCCCCTCCGCACGATCCTCCGGGCGATCAGCCAGCGTGAGCAGGCGAACGACGTGCTCGACCCGATCGTCATCCGCCCCCAGGCCTCCCGGAGGCTCGTGACCTACCTCGAGGAGCGGTTGAGCCAATTCCCCGGTGTTAGCCTCGGCCAGACCTACGTCCGCCGCTACCCGCACGGCGATCTCGCGGCTCAGCTCTTCGGAGTCGTCGGGCAGATCTCGCCGAAGGAATTGCAGACGATGTCGGGCTTCCAGCCCGGCGACGAGATCGGTCAGTCGGGGATCGAATCGGCGTTCAACTCGTACCTGCAGGGGACGGACGGGGCAGCGCGCGTTCGCGTCGACTCGTTCGGACGGAGGCGCGGACAGAGGACGATCCTCTCGGCGCCCACGCCAGGGAACACCGTCCGGCTGACGCTCGACACGGGCCTCCAGCAGTCCGCGCAGAATGCGCTCGCCTACGGGATCCAGCTTGCGCACAACAACGGCCAGTGGGCGGCCGACGGCGGAGCGATCGTCGCGATGGACCCGAACACCGGTGCGGTTCTCGCGGCGGCGTCCTCGCCGACGTACAACCCGGCGGTCTACACGGGCCGCGTGAGCGAGCACGCCCTCGCGGCGCAGGGCCTCACGAACGCGACGGACCTCGCCCACAACTATCCGGCGATCGACCGCGCCCTCGACACCGAATATCCGCCAGGCTCGATCTTCAAGCCGCTCACCGCGATCGCGGCCCTTCAGGAAGGGATCCTCAACCCGTACGCGCTCGAGCCGTGCACGGGGACATACATCGCGCCCGAAGACCTCTCCCACCACGTCTGGCACAACTGGGACCCGAACGTCGACCAGGGGATGAACCTTCAGACCGCGATCGCGTACTCGTGCGACACGTACTTCTACGCCCTCGGCAATAAGTTCTATCTCCTGCCGCCGAACCGCGGCCAGCCCGAGCAGAAGTGGGCGCGCAGGTTCGGCTTCGGGCAGCTGACGCCGATCGAGATCGGCCCGCAGGCGAGCGGCCTCCTGCCGACGATCGCCTGGAAGCACAACACGTACACGCACGTGACGGACCCGTGTTGCTGGACCGTCGACCGTCTCTGGAAGCCTGGAGACTCGATCCAGCTTGCGATTGGGCAGGGAGACCTCACCGTGACGCCGCTCCAGATGGCGCGCTTCTACTCGGCGATCGCAAACGGTGGCAACCTCGTACAGCCGCACATCCTTCTCGACGTCGAGAACCCCAACAAGACCCTCATTCCGACCGTCGCGCCGGCCGCACCGCGGCCGATCCCGGGCCTCAACCAGTCGTACCTCCACGACGTGCAATCAGGGCTCTTCGAGGGAACGCACGCGCCGTACGGGACGTCGTACGGCGTTTTCGGCCACTTCCCGGTGCCGATCGCCGGCAAGACCGGCACGGCCCAGAAGATCGTCTCGCTGCCGGGCGTGACCCGCGACGAGAACCAGTCGTGGTGGTGCGGCTACGGGCCGTACGAGGCGCCGAAGCTCGTCGTTTGCGCCGTGATCGAGAACGGCGGCTACGGCGGCGACGCCGCCGCGCCGGCGGCGGAGCAGGTGTTCGCGAAGTTCTTCCACGTCCCCCCGGGCCAGCTTGGGTACATCCACTCGGACTAGAGGAAAGCTGCTGATGCTCGAATACGCGGGATCACAGAGAGCGGGACGGCGTGAGCGCGACGCGCCGCATCTCCTCGCCGTCGTGCGCTCGTTCGACTGGGTCCTCGTGGTCGGCCTCGGGGCTCTTGTCGCCGTTGGGCTCTGGGGGATCGGCGGCGTCACGAGCCACAGCCAGCTCGGGCCGCATTACTACCTCGACCGGCAGTTCCTCTACGCCGCGATTGGCGGTTTGGTACTTGTCGGCGCGGCGCTCGTCGATCCGGATCTCTATCGCCGCTACTGGCGGCTCATCTACGGCGGCACCGCGGGCCTCATCGCGATCGTCTACCTTGCGGGCCACGCTGCGAACGGCTCGACGCGCTGGATCAGCCTCGGGTTCTTCACATTCCAGCCGTCTGAGTTCGGAAAGCTCCTCGTCGTCCTCGCGCTCGCCGGGCTGATCGCCGAACGGCAGAGCGCGATTGGGGAGTGGGGCACGACATTGCGAGTTCTTCTCTTCGCCGCCCTGCCGGTACTCCTCGTCTTCATCCAGCCGGATCTCGGCACGGCGCTCGTCTACATCGCGGCGCTCGCGGCGATGCTCTTCGTCGCCGGCACGCCGTGGCGCCAACTCGCGACGCTCGGGGCGATCGTCGTGCTTGGAGTCGTCGCCGTCCTCTGGGCGGGCCCGGCGATGGGCGTCAAGATCCTCCAGCCGTATCAGCAGCAGCGACTGACCTGCTTCGTGCATCCCAACACGTGCGGCTCGGCCGGCTACAACATTCGCCAGTCCACCACCGCGGTCGGCGCGGGTCAGTTTCGCGGCTCCGGGCCGAACGGGTCGACCCAGGTCAACCTCGGGTTCCTTCCGGCCGCCTACACGGACTTCGCGTTCTCGAGCTACGCGAACCAGCGCGGCTTCGTCGGCGCGGTGATCCTGCTCGGCCTCTATCTGCTCGTGCTCTGGAGAGGCCTGCGTGTGGTCACCGTCGCGCGCGATCTCTTCTCGGCCGTGGTCGCGGGTGGAATCGTCCTCGCGCTCTTTTTCCAGATCTTCGTCAACGTCGGCATGACGATGGGAATCGCCCCGATCACGGGAATTCCGCTGCCGTTCGTGAGCGTTGGCGGATCGGCGATGATCGCGAACCTCGCGGCGATGGGCGTCCTGCTCGCGATCCACGCTCGCGGGCGGGCGTCCCGCAGAAGGCGCGCCTAGCTCCGCTACGGCCGCTTGCCGCGGCTGACCAACAGACTCACGTCGGCGCCCGGTGCGAGCACCGCGTTCGGCTTCGGCTCCTGCGTGATCACACGTCCTTTCCTCACCGTTCGGGAGTAGGCTCGGCGGACAGCTCCGGTGTGGCAGTTGTGACTCATCACGGCCGTCGACGCGGCCTTCAGGCTCCGACCGAGGACGTCGGGGACGACGCACTGGAATGCCGGTTGCAAGCCTGTGGCGGGCGTATAGGTCGCTTCGTGGAAACCGGTCTTGTTCCGAGGCTTCGCGACAACGAACACGGGGTGCGCGAGCCCGTCGGACGTGAAGGAGGTCGAGACGTAGTCGCCCACCATCGGGCCTCCGTCCGTTACGGCGAGCCAGGAAAGGCTCATCGGCGCGGCGAGCTCCTTGGGCGCGCTCCACGTCGCGCCGCCATTGATCGAGGAGACGAAGCCGACATCGAGTTTGCACGTCGAGTAGTCGCAGCTCGCGTCGGGGTAGTAGTAGTAGGTCAGGGCCATGTGGGCATCGGAACCCTCGGTCGAACGGTCGACGGCGAGCGCCGGGAGGAAGGCGTCGACGCTGCTCTTTTCGGGGGCGATCGGGATGCGGTGAACCGGCGACCAGGTGACCCCGTCCACTGACGTCGAGTAGACGATGTCATTGGCGCCGCCGTTGGCGAGGTGATCCCTGCTGCATTTGGGGCGGAAGCGGCAGTCCTGCCAGGCGACGTAGATCCTGCCACTCTCGTCGATCCCCGCCGAAGAAAACGCGAATCCCGCCCGGAGACCGCCGGCGAGGGCGGGAGTCCGTGCGATGGCGATCTTGGTCTCGCTCGACCAGCTGGCTCCGCCGTCGACGGAACGGAAGGCACTGAGCCGGTACGAGGCGTCCGTGATCGGCACCACGACCGTCCCGTCAGGCTGCACGAGCGGCTGACCGCCGATGGCGTGGGTGTCATTGGCCGGAGTCGTTGCGACGCCCCACGTCAGACCGCCGTCAGATGAGGTGCTCAGCTCGACCTTCTGCCCTTCGGCGACGTCGTCCCACGCCTCGTAGCAGTTGCCGTAGAACGCGCTCGTCGGAGTGTTGTCGCACGTGATCCATGGCTTGTCGAAAGCCGTCTCCGGCGTCCCGGCGGCCACGGTTACAGGATCGCCCCACGTCTGGCCGCCGTCGGTGGAGCCATCCACCGCAATGGACCACTCGGTCGAGCTGAGGGCGACAGTTGAGATCAGCCACACGTTCGCCTTTGCGTCGTACGCAACCGCCGGATCGGAGGCGCGGTGGAACGGGCCGCCGGCGAACGTCGTCAGCGGCAACGGGCCATGCACCCAGGTCGTCCCGCCGTCCGGGGAGGTCGCGAAACCGATATCGGAGCCGCCCCCATCGGTGAAGCGACCCTGCTGAAACGCAGCGACGATCGTCGAGCCATAGGCGAAGCTATCCGGCTCGACCTCGGTGGCGTGCTGGCTCCCGGAATTCGAAAAGGGATCCGAGCTGATCTGAGTCAGCGGCACACTCGCCTGCGCGGCAGGCACGAACAAGCCAAACGCGACGGCGACCAGGGCGATCGGCATCGACGTGGCAGCGCGGCCAAACACCTCGACCCCGACCCTACGCTTTTAGGCTGCGGCGGGCCGCAGACGGGCGCGGCGGGCGCGGATCGCGCGGAGGCGTTGCGTGAGCCGGGCCCAGGCCCAAGGCTCGATCTCGTGGTAGCGGGTCTCGGCCTGGCTCCGCGTCGCGTCGAGGTACTCGAACCATGCGTCGGCCTCCTCGATCATCAGGAGCTCCTCTGCTTCACGCTTTGCCGCCACCGTTCACCTCCCGCTCGTGAATGGCCAGGATCCTAGGTCCGGGGCCGGACGGAAGTGCGGCGGCGCACCCTGCTACCCTGACGTTCGAGTCATTTCCATGCGTTTCATTGACAACAACGAGCGCGCGCGCGACATCTGTGGTGTTGCGGCTGCGCGCCACCTCGAAGGAGTTTCTCTTTGCCTTGGTTCCGCTTCCGGAAGAAATCTTCCGCTGACCAGCGCGCGGACGATGCGCGCGAGCTCGAGTCCTCCGGGCCCGAGCCCGAGTTAACCCCAACTGCCGCAGAAGACGCGGCGGCACCCGAATCCACTGATCCAACGAAGCCGAAGCGTCGGCGCGGTAGCCGTGGCGGCCGCGGACGCAAGAAGCCCGGCACCGCTGCCTCCGGCACAGCCGCCGAGACGACCGCAGCGCCCGAGCGAAAGGAAGGCGGCAAGCAGCAACCCGAACGCCGCGAGCTCTCTCAGCGGCAGGAGCGTCGCCGCGACCAGTCGCAGCGCCGCCGTCGCGAGCCGCAGCGTCGCGCGCCGCTCCCGGCCGCGAAGCGCGAGCTCCTCGTATCCGTCGACGTCGGCGAGAAGCGTGTCGCAGTCCTCGAGGACGGCCAGGCCGCCGAGGTCTATCTCGAGCGGCCCGACCGCCGCTCGATCGCGGGCAACATCTACATCGGCCAGGTCGACAACGTCCTGCCGGGAATGGAGGCCGCGTTCGTCGAGATCGGCCTCGAGAAGAACGGCTTCCTGTATGTCGACGAGATCGTCGGCCCCGAGATCGAGAAGGGTCACGGTCGCAAGATCCAGGACCTGATCAAGCGCGGCGAGACGCTCCTCGTCCAGGCGGTCAAGGATCCGATGAAGACGAAGGGCGCGCGCCTGACGACGCAGATCTCGTTGCCCGGCCGCTTCGTCGTCCTCGTGCCGCAGGGCGAGGGCCTCGGCGTCTCCCGCCGGCTCGACGACAGCGAGCGCAACCGGCTGAAGGACATCCTCAAGCGTCTCAACGTCAAGGAGGGCGGCGTCATCGTTCGCACCGCCGCGGAGGGAGCGTCCGAGGAAGACATCGAGCGTGACCTCGTCTTCCTTCAGCGGCTCTGGAAGTCGATCCAGGCGAAGGCGAAGACCGCGAGCGCTCCGGAGCTTCTCTACCAGGAGGCCGAGTTACCGCTCCGCGTCGTCCGCGACCTTTTCACCGACGACTTCGAGAAGGCATACATCGACGACGAGCGCACGCACAGGCGGATCGTCGGCTACCTCAAGAAGACGTCGCCGCACATGGTCGAACGCGTCGTCCGGTACCGCGAGAAGGCGCCGCTCCTCGAGTCGTTCGGCGTCGAACAGGAGATCCGCTCGACGATCGGCCGGCGGGTCGATCTCCCGTCCGGCGGCTATCTCATCTTCGATTACGCCGAGGCGTTCACCGTCATCGACGTCAACACCGGGCGCTACGTCGGCGGTCGCGGCAAGAACTCCGGCGGTCGGCTCGAGGACACGATCACGAAGAACAACCTCGAAGCGGTGAAGGAGGTCGTCCGCCAGCTCCGGCTCCGCGATATCGGCGGGATCATCGTCATCGACTTCATCGACATGGCGAACCCGAAGAACCGGGCCACGGTCGAGGAAGCGCTCCGCACCGAGCTCGAGCGCGACCGCACGAAGACGTTCGTCGTCGAGATCTCTCCGCTCGGCCTCGTCGAAATGACGCGCCAGAACGTCACCGACGGCCCGCGCGAGGTGATGACGCGCAAGTGCCCGACGTGCGGCGGCGACGGAATCGTGTATTCCGAGGCGTCAGCTGCAATCGACGTCGAGCGGCGCATCCGAGCGCTCGCCGCGGCCTCGCGCTCGCAGGCGTTCCGCATCGAGCTTGCCGATCCGATCGCGAGCGCACTCGTCGGTCCCGGCGCGCGACGGCTGATCGAGCTCGAGGCGCTCACGAAGAAGCGGTTTTTCCTCGCCGGCAAGCCGGAGACGCATCTCGATCACTTCGTCGTCCTCTCCGAGGGCAAGCTCCTCGATGTCGCCCCGACCTCGTCGGTGCAGGAAGGCTCCGAGCTGATGCTCGAGCTCGGGGAGATCGACCGCTACGACGGCACTGCGGCGGTCGGCCGGTCCGACGGACTCGAGATCGTCGTCGCCGAGGCAGCGACGCTCGTCGGGAAGCGCCTCAAAGTCCGCGTTGAGCGTGTCCTCGACGGCCGCGCCTACGCCGTGCTCATGAAGAAGACGAAGGCGGCGCCTGAGCCGCTGACCGCCGAGGCGGAGGCCGAGAAGCCGACCCGCAAGCCGCCGGCGCGCAAGGGTGCCGGCGCGGCGGCCCTCGCCGAGGAAACGGACGTGCTCGATGACGAGGATGACGACGACGTCGTCGAGGCAGAGGCCGAGGCCGAGGTCGCGGACGAAGGCGACGACGCAACCGCCACTCCCGCGAAGAAGAAGACGCGGCGCGGTACGCGTGGAGGCCGGAACCGCAAGAAGCCGGCTGCGGCAGCGGCCTCCGGCGAGGCAACTGCCGACGACGACGACGCTCCGAAGTCGACGACGATCCACCTCCCGGACGACGACCTCGGCCGCAAGCCGAAGTCGGAGCCGAAGATCGAGGAGCCGCCCGCGACCGAGGAACAGGCCGAAGAGACAGCCGCGGAAGCCGTGGAGGGTGATGACGCTCCGGCGCCGCCCAAGAAGAAGACTCGGCGCGGCTCGCGCGGCGGGAAGAACCGCAAGAAGAAGCCTGCTGCTGCGACGAACGGCGCCGAGCCGACGTCCGATTCCGAGCCCGAGGATGAGCCGGTGCCGACGTTCGAGGCGGCACCTGAATCGGAGCCGACGCCTGAGCCGGAGCCCGAGCCCACGAACGGCGATTGGGACTATGTCCCGATGTCGGAATGGGCTGACGAAATCGACTCGAACCGTTAGCTACACTGCACCACTCGCGGGCTCGCAGCCCGCGTTTTCCACGCAACGACACTTTTCATGAGCGGCTACGCGATCATCAGTCTCGGCGGTAAGCAGTACCGCGTCCAGGAGGGCGAGCGGCTCGTTGTCGACCGCCTCAAGGTGGAGGAGGGCAAGACCCTCGAGCCTCGCGTCCTGCTTGTTGGCGGCAACGGCGCAGCCGATCTCGCGCCGTCGGCGACCGTCACCGCGCGCGTCGTCGGCCACGAGCTCGGCGAGAAGATCCGCATCGGGAAATACAAGAAGCGCACCGGCTACAAGCGGCACAACGGCCATCGCAGCCGCCTTACGCGCATCGAGATCGAGTCGATCGGCGGAAAGTCGAAGGCTGCGGCGGCGAAGCCGAAGGCCGAGAAGGCAGAGCCGAAGGCGGAAACGGCAGAGCAGAAGCCCGCCGCGACGGCCGAGACGCCCGCGACCGGGATCGACGTCGGTTCCATGACGATCGCGGACATCACGCAGGCCGCCGCCGGTTGGAGCAAGGCCGAGGTCGAGGCCGCGCTCGCGGCCGAGCAGGCGGGCAAGGCGCGCAAGGGGGCAATCACGGCGCTCGAATCGGCACTCGGTCATTCCGAGGATGGAGAGAAGAGCTAATGGCACATAAGAAGGGACTCGGTTCGTCGCGGAACGGCCGCGACTCGAACCCGCAGATGCTCGGCGTGAAGATGTTCGACGGCCAGGACGTGTCGTCGGGGATGATCCTCGTCCGCCAGCGCGGCACGCGCTTCCGGCCCGGCCCCGGCACGGGGATCGGCAAGGACGACACGATCTTCGCGATGCGCGACGGCAAGGTGTCATTCCGCACCTCCGGCGAGCGCCGCTTCATCAGCGTCGTCGACGCCTAGGAGATTCTTCCCGCGTCGCTCGCTCGCGGGCGAGTCGGCTTCGCCGCCTCGCCGCCTGCTGACGGCCTGCGACAGTGAGCCGCGCCCGCGCTTGTCGGGCGCGGCGACGAGCTAAGTACCGTTCCCTCCGATGTTTCACGATCGCGCCAAGCTGACGGTCGTAGCCGGCCGCGGGGGCGACGGCTCGATCCATTTCCGACGGGAGAAGTACGTGCCGCGCGGCGGGCCCGATGGCGGCGACGGAGGAGACGGGGGCGACGTCGTGCTCGTGGCCGACCTGCGGCGCCGCGACCTCTCGGGAATCCGTCCGAACCAGAAAGTGCGCGCCGAGCGCGGAGGAGGCGGCGGCGGGAGCCTGTCGCACGGCGCGCGCGGCGCCGACGCGGAGCTCGCCGTTCCCGTCGGCACCCAGGTCTTTGCCGGAGACGAGCTCGTCGCCGACCTCGCGCGTCCCGGCGTACGTGTCGTCGTCGCTGCCGGCGGGACCGGCGGCCGCGGTAACAAGCATTTCGCGGGTCCGAGCCGCCAGACGCCGCGCTACGCCGAGATCGGCTTACCCGGCGAGGAGAAGGAGCTCGAGCTCCGCCTGAAGCTGCTCGCCGACGCTGCGCTCGTCGGCCTGCCGAACGCCGGCAAGTCGTCGCTGCTCACGCGCATCTCGAACGCACGGCCCAAGGTCGCGGAGTACCCGTTCACGACACTCTCGCCGGTGCTCGGGACCGTCGAATCGTCGGACGGCCGCCAGCTCGTCGTCGCCGACGTGCCCGGCCTCATCGAGGGTGCCAGTGAAGGCGTCGGGCTCGGCCACGAGTTCCTCGCGCACCTCGAGCGCGCGCGCCTCCTCGTTCACGTCATCGACTCGTCGGAAGGCGACGCGGACGAGCGCTGGTACACGATCGATGCCGAGCTCGCTGCGTATGGCGCCGGTCTTGACGAGCGGCGGCAGATCGTCGTTCTCAACAAGATCGACCTCAGCCCGGAGTTACCGGCGTTCGCCGTCGAGGACGAGCGGATCGAGCGCGTACTCCGCGTCTCGGCGGCGACGGGGGCAGGGCTCGACGACCTGCGCCGCGCGCTCTTCGAGCTTGCGCCGCCCGAGGACGAGCCGGAAGCCGCCGAGGCCGCTGACGAGATGGTCGACTTTCTCGTCTACAAGCCCGGCTCCGAGCGGCGCCGATACCGCATCTTTCGCACCGAGAGCGGCTTTCGCGTCACGGGAAAGGCGCCGCCCGAAGCCGAGCTCGAGGCGATCCTCAAGGCCGCCGGCGTTCGCGCGGGCGACGAGGTCGAGCTCGGCGAGGACGTGCTCGAGTGGGAGTAGTGCTGTACGGAGGCGCGTTCGACCCGCCGCACGTCGGCCACGTCGCGGTCGCGGACGCCGCGCGCGAGCACTTCGACGTCGAGCGGGTCGTGATCCTCGTGAGCGAGCGGCCGGCGCATCGCGCGACGGAGGCATCCGCAGAGGATCGCCTAGCGCTCGCGCATGCTGCGTTCCCGCGCGACGACGTGCGGCTCGATCCGTACGCGCGCACGGTCGAGCTCCTGCGCGCCGAGCGGTTTGACGATCCCGTCTTCGTCGTCGGTGCGGATCAACTCGCCGGCTTCCTCGCGTGGGCGGAGCCGGACGAGGTGCTCGAGCGCGCGACGCTGGCGGTCGCGACGCGGCCCGGCTTCCCGCGCGAGGAGCTCGACGCGGTCCTCGGCCAGCTCGCGCGGCCAGAGCGGATCGTCTTTCTCGACATCGACCCGAATCCCGCCGCCTCGACTGACATTCGAGCGGGCTCGTCGCCGGAAGACGTCCCGCCGGCGGTGGCGCAGCTGATCTCCGAGCGCGGGCTCTATATCGGTAACTCAGGGCTACACTGAGGTCGCTTGACCTCTCTCGAACAGGCCCGCCGCATCGCCGCTCTCACCAAGGAGAAGCTGGCGGAGGACGTCGTCATCCTCGACATGCGGCCCGAGTGCTCGTTCACCGACTACTTCGTGATCGCGACCGGCCGGAACCCGCGGCAGACGGCTGCGATCTGGGACGAGGTGCACACGCAGCTCAAGCAGCAGAAGCTTCTGCCCGCCAACGTGGACGGTGTACGCGAGGGCGCCTGGATCGTCGGTGACTACCTCGACGTCGTCGTCCACGTCTTCACGCCCGAGGCGCGCGCGTACTACAAGCTCGAGGATCTCTGGAGCGACGTGCCCGCGGTCGCTCTCGACGCTGCGGCGATCTAGCCGCATAGTCCGCTTGACGATATACCGGTCGCCGATATAGAATCGCGACCATGGCCAAGCGTGAGATCGCGGGTCCTGCGACGCTCATCCTCTCGAGCCTGGCGGAGGGCGCGAAGCACGGCTGGGCGCTGACGAAGGACGTCGAGGAGTTCGCCGGCGTCCGGCTCGCGCCGGGAACGTTGTACGAGGCGCTGAACCGACTCGAGGGCCTCGGCCTCATCGAGGCGCTCCCGAACGATGACCGGCGTCGGCCGTACCGCCTGACCGCGGCCGGCGCGGCGGCCCTGCGCGAGCACCTTGCTCGCGAGCGGCAGGTCGTCGACGTCGGGCTCTCGCGGTTGGCCGCGAAGTGGGGAGCGGCATGACCAGGGCGGAGAAGCGAGCCCGGTGGCTCGTGCTCTGGTATCCACGGGCGTGGCGGGAGCGGTACGGCGACGAGTTCTCCGAGCTCCTGCTCGCGGACATGGCGGAGCGGCCGCGGTCCTGGTCGCGGGCATTCGACGTCGCGCGGAGCGGAGCCGCCGCGCGGGTCGGTCTCGGCGGCGCCGTCCACGCGGGCGCGCGGCTCGCTGTGTTTGTGTGTTCCGGGTCGGCGTTCGTGCTGTTCGGCACGGCGATCTGGGCGCAGCTCGCGATCGGCTGGCAGTGGTCGCGCCCGGCAACGCCCGCGACGTCCGCGGCCATCATCGCGATGTCGTGCCTCCTCGCAGGCTTCGTGGCGCTCGCGGCTTTGGGCGCCGCGCCGGTGCTCTGGACGATCGCGACTCGGTTCGCGACTCGCCGCGGCCGCGCGCTGGCCCGGCCGTTCGCGGTCTTCCTCGTTGGAGCTGTCGTCGCGGTTCTCGGCGCGCGGCACTTTGCCGCCGGTTGGCCGGGGACCGGCGGACATCCATGGGCGCACCAGCATCTGCTGCCGGGACGGCTCGCCGCGCTGGCGTGGGCCGAGACGCTGTCGGTCACGTCCTACTGGGCTCATCCGGGCGCGTTGCTCGGCTTCCCGCCGGACGAGCTGCTCTGGATGGCCGCGAGCCCGGTCGCGCTCGTCGCGGCGGTCGCCGGCGGAGCCCGAACGCTCGGCCGGCTCGAGTTGTCTCCGCGCGTGCTCCGCTTCGAGCTCGTGCTCGCCCGGCTCGCGTGCTGGGCGATGGTCGTCTTCGTCGCAGCTGCCTGCTGTTGGATCGCGGCCGGCGGGACAGGTCCGCGCAATCTCTTCCACGTCGGCGCGATCGACGTCGTCGCGGTCGTTGCGATGGTCGCCACACTCCTCGTCGCGCGGCAGGCCGGCGCCGACGCACGCGCCACGATCGCGCCTTGACGCGCGGCGGCTTCCTGAAGCTTGGTCTGGCTGGAGCCGGCACGCTCGTCGTCGGCGGCGCGACGCTGTACGAGCTCGTCGAGCACGGCGTCGTGCCCGGGAAGGCGACGCTCGACGTCATCGACGGCGCCTGCGATGTCCCGCATCCGCCGCTCCACTTCACGATCCCTGGGCCGTCGTACTCGAAGACGTTCTATTCGCATGCCCGCAACCGGGACGTCGGATACACGATCGCGTACCCGCCGGGACACAAGCCGGGCGACCGGCTGCCGCTCGTGGTGATGCTCCACGGGGAAGGCGGCGACCACACGAGCGGCGTGGGCGGACTTACGCCGGCGAAAGCTCTGGCTCTGCAGGTCGACGGCGCGCCGCTCCGGCCGATGGCGATCGTCACCGTCGACGGAGGCAGCGGCTACTGGAATCCTCATCCCGGCGACAACCCGATGGGAATGGTCGTGGATGAGCTGATCCCGCTCTGCCGACGGCTCGGACTCGGGCGTGCGCCTGACACAGTCGGAGTGCTCGGCATCTCGATGGGTGGCTACGGCGCGATTCTCCTCGCAGAGAAGTTCCCGCATCTCTTTCGCGTCGTCGCGGCGATCAGTCCGGCGGTCTGGACGAGCTATGGACAGGCGAGCGCCGTCAACTCCGCCGCCTACGCCTCGCCGGCCGCGTTCGCCGCCGCCGACGTCGTCACGCATGCGCGCGCGCTCGCGGGGATTCCGGTGCGCGTCGCCTCGGGCGACGGCGATCCGTTCCATCCAGGAGTCGTGGCGCTCGCGAAGGTACTGCCATCGGACGCGATCGTCGTGTTGTCGGCGGGGTGCCACTCGGGGTCGTTCTTCCTCCAACAGACGCCGCCGTCACTCGAGTTCCTCTCCCACCACCTCGCCGCGTGAAGGGTCGCGTACACGCGAAGCTGGGCTCTCTCCTCGTGCTCGGAGGCATCGGGCTGACCGTTGGCGCTGTTTGGGCCGCCGGAATACCGACCTATGCGTGCGCTGAGGGTGTCCCCCGCCCGACCGGCTGGATCTACGCCGGGCTGGTGCTATTCGCGGCGGTCGCGTTGATCGCGGCGCTCGTCGCCGCGTCGAGGCTCGGAGAGACTCCGATCCTCGCCTGGATCTATGTCGGCATCGCGCTCGTCGAGGCCGCCGCTGCGTCCTGGCTCGTTGTCTTCCTCAGAGCGAAGTACTCGCATTACCAGTGCGGCTAGACTGGGCCGCCCAGGGGCCGTAGCTCAGCTGGGAGAGCGTCTGGCTGGCAGCCAGAAGGTCAGGGGTTCGAGCCCCCTCGGCTCCATTCGTTGAACCCTTCGTCTAGGGCGAGGGCTTGAGGACGAGGGTCTCGCCTGGAGCGTGGGCGAGGATCCAGGTCACATCTTTCAGGGAGAAGCCGCCATTTCCGTTGGCCGGGGCGGGCGCGACGACGCGGTCGAAGTTCTCGACCTCCCACAGTCGCCGTAGGGCATGTGTCGGAGATCGTCCCTTCTCGATCCGCGCATCTACTGGAACTCCTTCGCGGAGCGCGGCGTGCTCGACGGCTTCGAGAAGAGGCATGGCGACTGCGACCTGGTCGGTGAGCGGGGAGTCCTCGGGGCACTCGAGCGGGACGACGAGGAGATAGGAAGGCACGAGGACGCCTTCCTCTGCGCGGGCGATCCGGATGGCGGCGCTGAGTACCGTGGGGTCGAGCTGTCCGCCGGTGAAGGGGACGAGGATCCTGGGAGCCCCGACTCTTCGTCGCACCGGGTGACGGCGGTAGCTCTGTGCGACCAATGCGGCGCCCAGCACGAATGCGAGCGCGGCGAGCGCGATGACGGCGGCGATCATGGGACGAGCCTGTCGCGGTCGGTTCGGTCGGTGATGACGCGGATGTCGAGGCCGGGCAATTCACGCACCATGCGCGAGAGGAGCGAACCGCCCAGGATCTCCCGCCTGCGTGACTCGTCCGGAGTGCCGACGAAGACGTAGGTTGAGCCGCGTTCGCTTGCGACGCGGCGGACGGTGCCGACGAGGTCGTCGCCTTCTTCCTCGAGGAAGTGGGCGCCGAGGATGCCGGCGAGCCGCCGGAGCGCCGCGAGCTGCGTGGCTTCTTCCGCGGTCGGCTCGTGCCCGGGCTTACGAACCCAGACCGCGTCCATCGTCGTGCCAAGGCGCTGGGCTGAGCGCCAGGCGCGACGCATGATGCGCTGCGACTTCGCCTGAGGCTCGACAAGGGCGAGGACGCGCTCGGCGACCGCCTGTTGACTGAGCGGCTCAAGCGTTCTCGCTGTTCTGCGTGCCTCGACTCCCTCGGCGACTTCGCGGAGTGCGAGCTCGCGGAGTGCAGCGAGCTTGTCGGCTCGGAAGAAGTTGTCGAGTGCGACCTGGGCGCGTTCGGCGGGATAGACCTTGCCGGCGCGCAGCCGCTCCTGCAGCTCCTCCGGCGAGAGGTCGACGAGGACAACCTCGTCGGCCTCGTCAAGGATGCGGTCCGGGAAGGTCTCGCGGACGCGAATCTCGGTCAGTTCGAAGATCGCGTCGTTGAGGCTTTCGAGGTGCTGGACGTTGACGGTCGAGATGACGTCGATGCCGGCGGCGAGTGCCTCCTCGATGTCTTGCCAGCGCTTCTCGTGGCGCATCCCGGCGGCGTTCGTGTGGGCGAGCTCGTCGATCAAGGCGAGCTCGGGGCGGCGCGCGATCACGGCGTCGACATCCATCTCTTCGAGTTCGAGGGTTCCGTGCTGAGCGCGCAGTCGCGGCGAGACTTCGACTCCCTCGGCGAGGGCAGTTGTGTCGGGCCGGTCGTGCGGCTCGAGGTAGCCGATGACGACGTCGCGCCCGTTCTCCAAGGCTTGCCGCCCTTCGAGGAGCATGCGGTACGTTTTGCCAACCCCGGCTGCCATCCCGAGGAGGATGCGGTAGTGGCCGCGCTCCATCGCTTACGCCCCGAAGAGGTTGTGAACAACGAGGTCGATCAGCTTGATTCCGACGAATGGGAGGAGCATCCCGCCGAGTCCGTAGATGAGGAGGTTGCGCTGGAGGAGGGCGGTGGCGCCTATGGCGCGGTACTTGACGCCGCGCAAGGCGAGCGGGACGAGGGCGGGGATGACCAGGGCGTTGAAGATGATCGCCGAGACGATCGCGCTCTTCGGGTCGCCGAGGTGCATGAGGTTGAGTGACCAGAGTGGGCCCGGCTCGCCGTTCTTCGCGGCGTAGGTGAACTCGAACATCGCCGGCAAGATCGCGAAGTACTTCGCGACGTCGTTCGCGATCGAGAAGGTCGTCAATGCGCCGCGCGTGATCAGGAGCTGCTTGCCGACCTCGACGATCTCGATGAGTTTCGTCGGGTTCGAGTCGAGGTCGACCATGTTTCCGGCCTCCTTGGCGGCGGAGGTGCCGGTGTTCATCGCGACGCCGACGTCGGCTTGGGCGAGTGCCGGCGCGTCGTTTGTGCCGTCGCCGGTCATCGCGACCATCCGGCCCTGGGCTTGCTCCTCCTTGATCAGCGCGAGCTTCGCTTCGGGCGTCGCCTCGGCGAGAAAGTCGTCGACGCCGGCCTCCTGCGCGATCACGGCGGCGGTGACGCGGTTGTCGCCGGTGATCATCACGGTGCGGATGCCCATGCGGCGCAGCTCGTCGAAGCGCTCGCTCATGCCGCCCTTGACGATGTCCTTCAGGTGCACGACGCCGAGCGCGAAGTTGTCGCGGGCGACGACGAGCGGTGTGCCGCCCTGCTCGGCGACGCGCTGCACGGCGGCGTCGACCTCGGCCGGGGACCGGCCGCCGTTCTCGGCGATGAACGTCTTGACGGCTTCCGCTGCGCCTTTGCGGATCATCGTTCCGTTGAGGTTGACGCCGCTCATCCGCGTTGTGGCGCTGAAAGGGACGAACTCGTGCTCGCCGAGCTCGCGCTCGCGGAGGCCGAACCTCTCCTTCGCGAGAACGACGATCGAGCGGCCCTCCGGGGTCTCGTCTGCGAGTGACGCCAGCTGGGCGACCTCTGCGAGTTCGCGCTCGTCGACGCCGGGCGCGGGGATGAACTCGCTCGCCTGCCGGTTGCCGAGCGTGATCGTGCCGGTCTTGTCGAGGAGGAGCACGTCCACGTCGCCGGATGCCTCGACCGCCCGGCCTGACATTGCGAGGACGTTGCGTTGCACCAACCGATCCATGCCGGCGATCCCGATCGCGGACAGAAGTGCGCCGATCGTGGTCGGGATGAGCGCGACCAACAGTGCGATGAGGACGGTCTCGGAGAGGTTCGTCTTGGCGTAGATCCCGTACGGGCGCAGCGTTACGACGGCAGCGAGAAAGGTGATCGTCAGGCCGGCGAGGAGGATGTTGAGGGCGATCTCGTTCGGCGTCTTGCGTCGCTCCGCGCCCTCAACGAGCGCGATCATCCGGTCGAGGAACGACTTTCCCGGCTCCTGCGTGACCTCGATCACGAGCCGGTCGGAGAGGAGCTTCGTGCCGCCAGTGACTGCGGAGCGGTCGCCGCCCGCTTCGCGGATGACGGGCGCCGACTCGCCGGTGATCGCCGACTCGTCCACGGAACCTGCTCCCTCGATCACCTCGCCGTCGGCGGGGATGATCTCGCCGGCCTCGACCACGACGACGTCGCCGCGCTGCAGCTCAGGTGCCGCTACTTCACGGCCGTCGCGTAGGCGCGCGTTGGTCGTCGTTCGCGTTGCGCGGAGCGCGCTCGCCTGCGCCTTGCCGCGTCCTTCCGCGATCGCCTCGGCGAAGTTCGCGAACAGGACGGTCAACCAGAGCCAGACCGCGATTACGCCGACGAACCAGAGCTGGGCGTGGTTTCCCTCGACGAGATCCTTGGCGAAGATCACGGTCGTGATGACGCTGCCGAGTTCGACGATGAACATCACGGGGTTCCGCAACTGGAGCCGTGGGTCGAGCTTTGGGAACGAGTCGCGGATGGCCGCGATTACGAGGTCGCGCGAGAACATGCTCTCGGAACGGCGGGCCATCAGCCGCCCAACCGATCGAGAGCGACGTTGAGCTCGAGGACGTTGACGCCGGGCTCACCGAGGAAGCCGAGCGTCCGGCCCCAGGTGTTCTCACGGATCAGCTGCTCGACGGTCGTGAGGGGGAGGTCCCGCGTCGCGGCCACGCGTCGCGCCTGCAGCTGTGCGTACGCGAGCGAGATCTCCGGATCGATGCCGGAACCCGACGGGACGACGGCGTCGACCGGGATGTTGTGAATTGTGAGGCCCGGGTTGTACGGCCCCTCGAGACTGAGGATCGCGCGAGCGTTCGACGCCACGAGTTCCCTCAGCGCCGCGCTGGTCGGGCCGAGGTTGGAGAACGTCGTTCCGGCGGCGTTGTACGCGGGAGAGGTCGCCGAAGGGCGCTCGTGGAAGTACCGCGGCGACGTGAACGCCTGCGCTGCGAGCGAGGAGCCGACGACCTTCCCGTTCCGGTCGATCAAACTGCCGGCCGTCTGGTGCGGGAACGCGAGCGCCCCTACTCCTGTCATCAGTGCCGGATAGGCGAAGCCGAGCGCGACCGTCGAGACGACGATCATCACGGCCGAGGCGAGTGCGGCTCGCAGCATCAGTGCATCAGCCCCTCGACGATCGGGCCAAGCGTCATCGCCGGCAGGATCATCAGCCCGGCCGTCAGCGCGATAACGCCAAGCAGGAGGACACCGAACGTCGCGCCGTCCGTGCGGAAGGTCCCGGCTGAGGCGGGCACGACTTTCTTGGAGGCGAGCGAGCCACCGATTGCGAGCCCGGCGAGCAGCGGCACGAAGCGTCCGAAGTAGAGAGCAACCGTGCCGAGCGTCGTCGAGAACGTCGTAGCCCCGTACCCGGCGAATGCGCTGCCGTTGTTGTTCGATTGCGAGGTGTAGGCGTAGAGCGCCTCGGTGAAGCCGTGCGCGCCCGGGTTGAAGATCGACGCAAGCCCGGCCGGCGTGACGACCGCGACCGCCGTCATTACGAGCACCATCGTCGGCACGAAGAGCGCGCCGAGCGCGGCGTATTTCATCTCGCGCGCTTCGATCTTCTTGCCAAGCCATTCGGGCGTTCGCCCGACCATCAGGCCGGCCACGAAGACGGCGATGAGGATGTAGAAGACGAGCCCGTAGATCCCAGAGCCGACGCCGCCCGGCTCGACCTCGCCGAGAAACATGTTCACCAGGGGCACAGCTCCGCCGGCGGGCGTGAAGGCGTCATGGCCTCCGTTGACGGAGCCGTTTGAGACGTCGGTCGTCGCCGTAGCCCAGAGCGCGGTGTTGGCGATCCCGAACCGGATCTCCTTGTCGGTCATGTTCCCACCCGACTGCTGTGCGCTCTGCGTGATGTTGACGCCCGAGTCGCGCAGTACCTGCGAGCCATGCTGCTCGGCCGGATATGCGACCCCCACGCCGATCGCGAAGATCGTGAAGCAGACCGCGTAGAGCACCCAGGCGTGGCGTCGCGCGAGCACCATCCGCCCGAACATCACGACCTGCGCAAACGGGATGAGCAGGATCGCCAGCATCTCGAGGAAGTTCGAAAGCGGCGTCGGGTTCTCGAACGGGACGGCGGAGTTCGAGTTGTAGTAGCCGCCGCCGTCCGTCCCCAGCTGCTTGATCGAGACCATCGAGGCAACCGGCCCGCGGGCGATCGTCTGGTGTCCGCCCTGCAGCGTCGACGCATGCACGTAGCCGTGGAAGGTCTGCGGCACGCCCTGCCACATGAGCACGACAGCGAGCAGGATCGAGAGCGGCAGCAGGATGTACACGATCGAGCGGTAGAGGTCGCGCCAGAAGTTCCCGAGCCCGACCCCGCCGCCGCGCCGCGCGATCCCGCGCGCGACCGCCGCGAGCACGGCGAGCCCGACTCCAGCCGAGACGAACTGCTGCACGGCGAGCCCGGCCATCTGGCTCAGGTACGACATCGTCGCCTCGCCGCCGTAGTACTGCCAGTTCGTATTGGTGACGAAGCTCGCCGTCGTGTTCAGCGCGACCGTCCATGGCACGCCCGGTAGGTGCGCCGGGTTCAGAAACAGATGGCCCTGCAGCCGCAGCATTCCGTAGAGGAACGCGCTGAAGAGGACGGTGAAGACGACGACGGAGAGCCCGTACTGCTTCCAGTTCTGGTCGCCGCTCGCATCGCGGCCGAGTAACCGGAGGAAGCCGCGCTCGACGACGTCGCCGCGTTCGCGCGTATACACGCGCGCCATCCAGATCCCGAGCGGATAGCTCAGGACGACGAGAACGGCCGCGTAGACGAGGATCTGGGCCGTTCCCTGACCCATCAGAGCTTCTCTCCGCGGACGAGCGCGTAGACGAGGTAGACGAGAACGGCCAGCGAGATCGCCAGCCCGAACGCGTCGCCGGCGGACACTAGACCCTCTCCAGAGCCCAGAGGAACGCGAAGATCAAGCCGAAGCAGGCTGCCGTGATCGCGATTGCCGCCAGATCTCCCATAACCGCCTTCGACGCTACGAGGGCATGGCTGAAGGCCGCCTGACGGTTCCCGGCAGCGGCCTGACGATTTCCTTAAGGGACTAGGCCGGCTCTACGAGGCGGTAGCCGGCGCCGGTCTCGGTCAGGAGATAGCGCGGCCGCGTTCGGTCCGGCTCGATCTTGCGGCGCAACTGAGAGACGTTCACCTGCAGGAGGTTGGCCGCGTTCGTGTAGCCCGGCCCCCAGACCTCCTGCAGCAATTGCCGGTGAGTCAGGAGCTTGCCGACGTTGAGCGCGAAGACACGAAGCAGGTCGAACTGGTGCGGAGTCAGGTGGATGGGCTTGCCGGCCATCGTCACCGAGCGGTTGGCGAGATCGACCACGAGCTCGCCGACGCCGACCACGGGCTCGCCGCTCGGAGCCGTCCGCCGCAGGACCGCTCGCAGCCGCGCGAGAAGCTCATCGATCCCGACCGGCTTCGTCACATAGTCATCCGCCCCGGCGTCGAGCGCGGCGACCTTTTCCCGCTCTTCGCCCACGGCGGAGAGCACGATGATCGGCGCTGTGCTCCACTCCCGCAGCGCGCGCGCAACATCCGTGCCCGTGCCGTCCGGGAGCACGAGGTCAAGGATCACTGCCTCCGGTGGTCGCATTGCCGCCGCCGCGAGCGCCGTCTCCGCCGTCTCTGCAGTGTCCACTTCGTAGCCCGCTCCGCGCAGGCTCGTCCGCAGCGCACGGAGTATCTGCTGCTCGTCATCGACGACGAGAACCCGCGCGCCGGTCATGCCGGTACCTCAACCGCCGCTGTCGCAAGCGGCAGTGCGAGCACGAATGTCGCGCCCTGCCCGGCATGCGACTCCACGAAGATGCGGCCACCGTTCGCCTCGGCGAAGCCTCGTGCAATCGCCAGCCCCAGTCCAGCGCCTCGGATCGTTCCGGTCAGCGAGCCTCGCTGAAACGGCTCGAAGATCTGCTCGGTCTCCCCGCTCGCGATCCCTGGTCCGCGGTCGACGACGCGGATCAGGACATCCGAGCCAGTTTGCCGGACTTGGATCTTCACGGGCTCGTCGCTGGAATAGCGCAGCGCGTTCTCGACGAGATTGGCCACCACGCGCTCGACCTGGTGGGGGTCGGCATGAACGTGCGGCGAGTCTTCCTCCGGCAGCTCGACCTCGACCCGGTTTCCCGCCTCGATCCCGTCGAGAGCCTCGAGCACAAGGTCGTAGACCGGCCAGTCGCCCGGCTCCGGGGCGGCTGCGCCGGCCTGAAGGCGCGACAAGTCGAGAAGGTTGCTCACGAGTCGGTCGAGGCGCCCGGCCTCTCCGAGAATCGTCTCGGCGAGCTCTCTGCGGTCAGCCTCCGCGAGCGTGAGCCCGTCGTGAGCGAGAGCGCCGGCCGAGGTGAGGATTGCCATGAGCGGGGAGCGGAGGTCATGGCTGACGGCCCGGAGCAACGCGGTCTTCACGGCATCGCTTCGCCGAAGCGTCTCCGCCTCGAGCGCCTCCGTCGCCAGCCGCTCGCGCTCGACCGCCAGTCGCTCGCGCTCAGCCGTTACCTCGCGCAGCGACTCCAAGGCGGCCTCCGCCTCATTGGCCCGCCGCCGTGAGCGCGCGGCGAGCTCACTGACGACCACGGCTGTGACGACGAAGACGAGCAGCGCGAACCAGTTGCGGTCGTCCTGAAGCGTCAGCGTGTAGAGCGGCGGCAGGAAGAAGAAGTTGAAGGCAAGCATGCTGCCGACCGCCACACCCACCGCGTAGATGGTTCCCCAAGCAACCGCAACCGGGATGATCGCGAGCAGGTAGAGCACCGCCAGGCTGAGGACGGGAATGTGCCCGTGCAGGAGTGCGATAGCGCCCGTAACGACCGCGAGAGCCGAGAGGCTCGCAAGAGTGCGGCCGACGCTCCAGGGAAGGGTCGTGACCTTGCCGTTCCTCATCCCGACAACACGCTACCCCGCGCGGACTTAGCCGGAGCTGTCCGGTAGGTCCATTCGTTGTAATCGTTACAGCAGTCGTCTGGCAGCGTCGGTAAGGAGCCCGCAATGTCGATAGCAACAGTCCCGACCGTCGAATTGAGCAATGGCGTCGAGATGCCCGTCCTGGGCTTCGGCGTCTTTCAAATCCCACCGGATCAGACTGAACGGGCAGTGCTCGATGCCATCGAGGTCGGATTCCGTCACCTCGACACTGCTCGCTCCTATCTCAACGAGGAGGCGGTCGGAGCTGCAATCAGGGCCTGTGGCGTGCCTCGCGACGAGTTGTTCGTCACGACCAAGCTGTGGATCGAGGACCAAGGCGAGGAGCGCGCGAGGCACGGGTTCGAGGCGTCCGTCGAGCGGCTCGGACTCGACTACGTCGACCTGTACCTCATCCATCAGCCGCTCGGCGACTACTACGGCTCGTGGCGCACGATGGAGAAGTTGAACCACGAGGGCGTTGCCCGCGCCATCGGTGTCTCGAACTTCTATCCCGACCGACTGGTCGACCTCATCGAGCACAACGAGGTTGCTCCGATGGTCAACCAAATCGAGTGTCACCCGTTCTTCCAGCGCGCCGCCGATCACGAGCTGATGAAGGAGCGCGGTGTCCAGATGGGAGCATGGGGTCCGTTCGCCGAAGGGAAGAACAATCTGTTCTCCGACAGGACGCTGGCCGAGATCGGCGACAGTCACGGCAAATCGGTTGCGCAGGTCGTTCTGCGTTGGCTCGTGCAGCGCGAGGTCGTCGTCGTCCAGAAGTCTGTGCGCCCGGAGCGAATGCGGGCGAACCACGACGTCTTCGACTTCGAACTCACCCACGACGAGATGACCCGGATCGCCGCTATGGATCAAGGGGAAGGCCTGTTCTTCGACCACCGCGACCCGGCGATGGTTAGTCGGCTCAACGAGGGTCGCCTGAACTGACGCCTCGTAGCTTCTTGGCCGGCGTTGTTTGGGTGGCGAATCGCGGCTACCCTGCTCGAGCGCGTATTCGTGCGCGAAGCCGCCGGGGCTCCGAGGTCCTCTCCGACTTTCTTCCGACCTCGAGAGCTGGGAGCACGACAACGTGACGTTGCTTAGAGCCGTATGGGCACCCGGGCGCCGCCGTCTCGTTGCGGGAATCGTCTTCGCAGCGGTCACCGTCGCGGCGTGTCTCCTCGTCGGTCAGCGGCTGACCACGTCCAGTTGGCCGCTCGCGCACACGCGGACGCTGCTCGTCGCGCTGGCGACGATCTGTTACTTCGTGAGCTTCATCCTCCGCGCGCGCGGCTGGCATCGCCTGTTCCCGCGCGAGCAGCAGCCCGATCAGGCTCGCTGTCTCGCTTCGGTCGGCGCGGCGGCTGCAAGCGGCGTCGTCCTCCCGTTCCGTCTCGACTACCTCGTCAAGATCGGGACGATTCGGAAGCTCAGGGGAATTCGGATCGGGTTCGAGGCGATTGCGCTTTCGATCGTCTCTCTCGGCATGGTCGACGCGATTGCGATGTTGCCCCTGTCGATCTCGGCCACGGCGACGACGTCGGCCGGCTTCCGAGGGCCGCTTCTGATCGTCGTCGCATTCGGCCTCGCGTGCTGCGCGCTCCTGATGGCAAGCACCCGCCTGGTCGCCCTGCCGCTGCTACGCCGCAGCCGCCGGCTCGGTCGGATCTCCGACCATGTCGCCGCGCACAGCGCCGCCGGCGGGCGGAGAAACGTGCTTGTCGCTGCGCTGTACCTCTTCCTGTGCTGGACGAGTCGCGCCGTTGGCAGCGTCCTGCTGCTCAGCGCCCTCGGCCTTCGGTTCTCGCCGGCGACAGCACTCGCGGTTCTCTGCCTCAGCGCCGCGGCCGGTGTCATCCCCCTCACGGCCGGCGGCGCGGTGGCGGGCGTCGGCGCCACGATCGGCATCCTGCTCGCACTAGGCGTCGGCAAGGACGTGGCGATCAACTTCTCGCTCGCGTCGGGCCTCCTGCTGGTCACGAGCGCGAGTGCCGCGGCAGTCGCCGGCGTCGCCATCTCGGTCGGGATGGGAGCGGTGACGCGCCGCCGCGCCATCGCTCTTCCCTAGCGCCTGCGGCGCCGGTGCGGCTGCCCCGACGCACGCCGCGGAGCCGGGGTCTCGATGCCCGAGGCGGCGAACGCGTGCGTGTGACCGAGAGTTCCTGCGAGCTTGCTGACGTCGAGGCGCTGCTCCGGCAGTACGAGCGTCACTCCAATGCCGCTGCGGCCGGCGCGGCCCGTCCTGCCCACGCGATGGGTGTAGTCGTCGGCGGTGCGCGGCGGGTCGAAGTTGATCACGTGCGTGATGTCGTCGACGTCGAGCCCGCGCGCCGCGACATCCGTCGCGATCAGCGTGGTGACGCGACCGGACCCGAACTGCGCGAGCGACCGCTCGCGCGCGTTTTGGGACATGTTCCCGTGGAGGACCGCGGCGCGCACCTTGTGGAGGCGGTCGAGCTTGCGCGCGAGCTTGTCCGCGCCGTACTTCGTGCGAACGAAGACGAGGGCGAGCCCGCGCTCGCGCCGAAGCTGCCCGGCGAGCTGCTCGATCTTGTCCTCGGACGTCACGGCGACGAACTCGTGGCCGACGTCGCCGCGCACGGTCTCGGTCTGGGCGCCGGTCGTGAACCGCGACGCCTTGACGGTGTACGCACGGGCGAGGTCTGCGACCGACCCGTCGAGCGTGGCCGAGAAGAGCAGCGTCTGCCGGTTCTCGGGGATCTCCCGCACGATCCGGTCGACCTGTGGCCGGAAGCCCATGTCGAGCATCCGATCCGCCTCGTCGAGGACGAGGACGCGAATCGCGTCGAGCGAGATGAGCTTCCGCTCGAGCAGATCGTTGAGCCGGCCGGGAGTGGCGACGACGACGTCGGAGCGGCGTGCGTTCTTTGCCTGCCCGGTGACCGAGGTGCCCCCGTAGCAAGCGGCAACCCAGAGCCCGCGAGAGCGGGCCAGTGGCTGCAACTCCTCGACGATCTGCGAGGCGAGCTCGCGCGTCGGGACGAGCACGAGCGCGGACGGCTGCCCGGAGGCCTCCGTGCGCTCGATCATCGGGATGCCGAATGCGAGTGTCTTGCCCGAGCCCGTGGGCGACGCCGCAAGGACGTCGACTCCGGCAAGGGCGTCGGGCAAGACGAGCGCCTGGATGGCGAACGGCTTCGTGATCTTGAGACGCGACAGCGCCTCGACCACGGGCACGCTCACACCGAGCGCGGTGAATGACTTGGACAATGTGTTCCTTCCGTGTGGAGCAGGTTCGAGATGCGAGAGACTCGAAACGCCTGCAAACAGGAGGGACGAGAAGCTGAATCTCCCGGCGCCCAAATGGCGACCGAGAGATCACCGTAGCAGGAGGCTCCCACCGCCCGACCCTCATTCTTCGCCGGCTACTTGAGCCATGGCTCGAGCAGGGCCGAGATCTCGCCGTAGCCGCGTGGCTGCTAGGCTCAGTTGACTTTCTGAGCGAGTACCGGCTGCGCACCGTGCGCCTCCTCTGCCCGTTCCTGAGTGGCAAGGGAGGTGTTACATCTATGGCAACCGGAACCGTGAAGTGGTTCAACGCTGACAAGGGGTACGGGTTCATCACCCCTGACGACGGCGGCAAGGATCTGTTCGTTCATCACAGCGCGATCGTCGGCGAGGGCTACAAGACGCTCGCTGAGAACGCGAAGGTGCAGTTCGAGGCCGGTCAGGGCGCGAAGGGGCCCGAGGCGACAAACGTCGCGTTGGCGTCCGCGTAGCGTCGAGCGGGGAGGCCCGGCGTCCGCGAGACGTCGCGCCTCCTCCTCGACTGAAGAAGGGAGCGGACGATGTCGGTCAAGGGTCAGACGCACAACAAGCGGGCGCGGGAGTTCGCGCTCAAGGAGAAGCGCGAGCGCAAGAAGGCGAAGAAGGAGGATCGCCGCAACGGGATAGACGCGCCCGACGCGGAGGGCACCGGCGACGCGCCGATCCTTCAACCTCAACCTCAACCCGAATCCGGGGAGGGGTGGGTCCAGTGAGTTCCGACAAGCGCGTGGACGGAGTGTCTGTGCGCGTGGGCAAGCTTCCCGGTTCTGCCCCGCCGGCGGAGAACTTGGCCGGCGCCAACGAGGCCAGGGATGAGAAGCTGCGCGTGCGGAGTCTCGAGCGTCGCGCCCGGGGCGGCGGGTACGAACTTCGCCACTCGGATTACGGCTATGCGCTGATCGATGCTGCGCACAAGCCGGTCGACGGTCGCCGTGACCTGAGCTTGAAGGAACTCGCGTCGCTTCTGGACGAGGCGCTCGAGCGGTGAATCCCGGCGCGGTGGAGACGCGTTCGGACGCGTTCGAGGCGTATCTCGCACGGCAAGAAGCGCGAGGCTTTCGAGTCGAGACGAGGAGCGGTCTTCAGGCCGTGATCGTGCGCCGCCACCCCCTGCATTTCGCGCTGCGCTGGGTTGCCGAGGACCGGGCGAAAGAGCGCCTCGTGGTCTCCGTCGACCAGCACGGCGAAGTCGTCGCGCTTCGCGCGCAGCCAGTTCGCTGGTGAGTCAACTCTGCCGGGGGTAGGCCTCGGCAGCGACCTCGCCGGCCACTCCGACCTTCTCCACGATCGTGAGCTCGTCGACGACGGCGACGACGCGTTCGGCGCCGGTTTCGACTGACGAGCTTTCGTGGCCGGTGATGTTGAAGAAGCGGGTCGGGTGTAGCCGGATCGCGTCGTATTGGTCGAAGGTGAGCCGGACCAGGTCCATGCAGTCACGGTCGGGGCACTCGCAGATGAACGGAATGCCCCCGTGGATCGCGAAGCCGTCGGCGGACGCCTGAATCTTCTCGTTCGCGTTGCGAAAGGCGACCTGTGCTTCGCCAATCTCATGTTGGGGATCGCTCGCAGAGTGCATGTCGCTCCCTCGGTTGCTGGTGTGCCGGGGAAGTGACCTCGCGCACGCCGCCAAGCGGGTGTCGGGCTGTCAATAGAGGGGCACTCAAGGTGGCCACCTCGGCCCCCACAGGCTACCTAACCGAATGTCCCGGGCCGGAATCGCCGCCTATGGCGGGGGTAGGTGGACGGCCCCATCGATGACGGCGGTGGCGACGTCGACGATCTTCTGGTTGTTACGCCTGGCATGCCCTCGCAAGAGCTCGAACGCCGCGCCTTCGTCAACCTGGTGGCGTTCCATGAGCACCCCCTTGGCGCGTTCGATGATGGCCCGCCGGCCGAACGCTCCTTCGAGCCCGTGATACTCCGCGAAACGGAGCAGGACGATCTCGAGCGCGCTCTCCAATGCGTGCTGGTCTGATTCGACGACGTAGGCGAAGATGCCGCGCTTGGCCGCCTCTTGGACGAACGAGCTGTCGGGCGCGGCGAGCACCGCGACCACCGGGCACTCGGCTTCGGCGACGATCTTCGAGATCATGTCCAGGGCGTGCGCGTCGCTTTGGCCCAGCGCAACGAGTGCTACGTCGGGGCGCTCGCGTGCGGTCGCAGGCCCGGCGTCGCCGACTTCCGTCTCGGCTGCGACGATCTCGTGGCCGAGGCCGCGGACGGCCGCTGCCAGAACAGCCAGCCGATCAGCGCTTTCATCCGCGATTAGCACTCGCAGCCGACCCGCACCGTGTCGTGTGCCCATCGTTCCACCACCCCCAATCCCACGTGAGGATCGTTTGACTGAGGAGCGACCGGAGAAGGGGGTTCGATCTCCGGTCCGGCCGCATTTTAGCCCCGTCCTGTTACGAATCCAGCATCCCGTGGTACGGTTCACGTGCCGAGGCGGTTCCCTTCGTACCCTCTCGAGTCCAGAACCCGCTTGTGTCGAGTATCTGAGGCTTCTTCCCCGGTGGACGTGCCTGTTACCGGTTCTGGAAGGAGCGCTAGTTGGACGAGATCGACGCGCGGCGCGAACGAGCGGCCCGCAATCAATCCCTCTTCCGTGTGGTCAACGAGCGGATCGTCGAGCTCTCGCACCGCTCCGGCGACGAAGCGCGGCCAAACGCCTACCTCTGCGAGTGCCTCGACACCGATTGCTCGGCAAGCATCGAGTTGCCGTACGACGAGTACCAACGGCTACGGGAGCATGGAAGCCGTTTCTTCGTTCTCCCAGGCCACGAAGATTCGGACGTCGAGGACGTCGTCGAGACCACGCCCGGGTATGTCGTCGTCGATAAGGTCGGCGTCGCCGGCGAGATCGCCGAGTCGGCTGACCCGCGCAAGGCCGGCGGCTGCCGCCAGTTGCAGCAGGAGGTTGGACCGTGGCTCAGTTGAGCGCGGAGACCGCCAGGCCGCCGGCGCGTTGCGCGAGCGACCCGGATTCGCCGCGCTCGTGGCGGGGCGCTCTTGCCCCGTACGCGCAGCCGCGGCTCGGCCGGAGCCTTGTCGATCTCGCGACATCCGTGCTGCCGTATCTCGCACTGCTCGTGGCGATGACGCTTGCGCTGCGCGTCTCGGTCTGGCTCTCCCTTGCGCTCGTCCTGCCCGCGGCGGGGTTCTTGACGCGCACGTTCATCGTCTTCCACGACTGCACGCACGGGTCGTTCATGCGCTCCCGCCGCGCGAACGATGCGCTGGGCGTCGTGTTGGGCTTGTTTGTCTGGTTGCCGTACCGCGGCTGGCAGCACGAGCACGCCGTCCATCATGCGACGACGGGAGATCTCGACCGGCGCGGCGTCGGTGACGTGGCCACGCTGACGATCGGCGAGTACGAGGCGCTCCCTCGGTGGCGGCAGGTCAAGTACCGGCTCTATCGCCACCCGTTCATCATGTTCGGCCTCGGGTGGTTCCTCGTGCTCCTGCTGAATCCGCGGTTTGTGCCGCGCGGGGCCTCGACGCGCATCCGTCGCAGCGTGCTGATAACGGATCTCCTCCTCGCGCTGATCGTCGCAGCGGCCTGCCTGACAATCGGCTGGCGCGACTATCTGCTCGTGCAAGGCCCCGTCTTGCTCGTAAGCGGCGCAGTCGGCGTCTGGCTCTTCTACGTGCAGCACCAGTACGAGGACACGTATTGGCAGGCGCACGCCGACTGGAAGTTTGACCACGCGGCGCTCGCCGGGAGCTCGTACCTGAGGCTGCCGGCTGTGCTGCGCTTTTTCACCGGCAACATCGGCTTCCACCACGTGCACCAC
>Ga0070731_10000860_pt1 | contig 35554 bp, 30 predicted proteins | sample Coa_R1_2_FD_66448 | JGI IMG/M metagenome (GOLD analysis project Ga0070731, IMG submission 66448) | Surface soil microbial communities from Centralia Pennsylvania, which are recovering from an underground coalmine fire - Coalmine... | ecosystem: Environmental > Terrestrial > Soil > Unclassified ... | reverse complement strand
CGGTTGCAGTCGATCCAGCGCGGCACGAGCAGCACCTCCTCGTGCTCCACGTTCACGCACTCGATCGGCCCGATCCCCTCCGGGAACACGAAGGTCTCCGGCTCCGAGAACGGCTCCGTCGTGTACCAACCGCGGCCCTTCTCCCAGATCACGGGCGGGTTCAGGCACTCCTCGATCGTCGTCCAGATCGAGAACGTCGGCGCGAAGTCGTAGCCCTCGACCACGAGGTCCGCGCCGTCGCGCACGCCGACCTCGTCGATCTCCGAGAAGAGATGGTCTGCCGCGTAGCGCGCGAACACGTCCGACAGCCCCGGCTCGACTCCGATCCCGACGAGCGCGAGCAAGCCGCGCTCCTCCCAGCGCTCCGCCTGCGCGAACTGCGCATCGCCGAGGCGCTCGCCGCCCGGCTTCGACAACGTCATCGCCATGTCGAGATACGCGCAGCCTGCGTCGAACGCACCCTGGAAGATCTGCGGGTTGAAGCGCGGATCCGTCGCGTTGAGGATCACGTCGCAGCGCTCTGCCCGCGCGAGCTCGGCGATCGCCGCCGGATCGGACGCGTCGAGCTGCGCAGAGCCGAAGCGGTCGTCGCCGCGAGCGGCCGCCGTGCCCGCACGCGCAGGGTCGATGTCGGCGAACACCATGCGCTCGAAGAAATCGCGGCGCGCGGCGATGGGGGCGACGGCGGACCCGACGCCCCCGGCCCCTACGACGAGGGCCCTCATCCGTCGATGCCGGTGCCCTGCCGGACGGGCGTGACCGCGACCGCCGCGCGACGCACGGCGCCGCGCATCTCATCCTGCGCCTCGGCGAGCACCTCGCCGAGCGTGCCGGCGATCTCGTCGATCTCGGCACGGCCGGCGACGAGCGGCGGCGAGATCTGCACGACCGGGTCGCCGCGGTCGTCGGCGCGGCAGATCAGGCCCTTCTCGAACAGGCGCGGCGACAGGAACCCGCGGAGCAGCGTCTCGGATTCCTCGTCGGTGAAGCCGGCGCGCGTCTCCTTGTCGCTGACGAGCTCGAGCGCGTAGAAGTACCCCGTTCCGCGCAAATCGCCGACGATGTCGAGCTCGAGCAGCTGCGCGAGCGCATCGCGGAAGTACGACTGATTCTCGACGACGTTCTCGACGACCTTCTCGCGCTTCATGATCGCGATGTTGGCGAGCGCGATCGCGCACTGGACCGGGTGGCCGCCGAACGTGATCCCGTGCGAGTACATCGATTTCGGCCCCGAGAACGGCTCGAAGACGCGGTCGGTGGCGATCACCGCCCCGATCGAGGCGTGCGCGGACGAGAGGCCCTTCGCCGACGTGACGAGGTCGGGACGGATGTCGAAGAGGTCCGATGCGAACCACGCACCGATGCGCCCGAAGCCGGTGATGACCTCGTCGGCGCAGAGGAGGATGCCGTAGCGGTCGCAGATCTCGCGCACCCCGCGGAAGTAGCCGGCGGGCGGCATGAACGAGCCGCCGGCGTTCTGCACCGGCTCCATGATCACGACCGCGACCGTCTCGGGGCCGGCGGCGAGGATCGTCTCCTCGAGGTCGTCGAGCAGGAACGCGGTGAACTCCTCCTCGGTCTCCTCGGCCGGGCGGTGGTAACGGTTCGTGTTGCGCACGTGGAGCACGTCCGGTACGAGCGGCTCGTACTCGTTCTTCAACGCCGCGATCCCGTTGATCGAGAGCGCGCCCATGGTCGTGCCGTGGTAGGCCGTGCGGCGGGCGATCGCCTTCCACCGCCGCTCGCCGCGCGCGGTGTGGAACGCGCGGGCGAGCTTCCAGGCGGACTCGAGCGCCTCGGAGCCGCCGGAGACGAAGAAGATGCGGTTCAGGTCTCCCGGAGCGAGCTGCGCGACTTCGTGTGCGAGCTCGATCGCCCGCGGATGAGCGTACGACCAGTTCGTGTAGAAGGGCAGCTCTTTCAGCTGGGCGTGCGCCGCCCGGCCGACCTCGTCCCCGAACGAGTAGCCGATCTGCACCGCGAACAGGCCCGCGAGCGCGTCGAGGTAGCGCTTCCCGTTGATGTCCTCGAGGTAGCACCCGTCGCCCCGCACGATGATCGGCACCTCGGCCTCGCCGTACGCGCCCATGCGCGTGAAGTGAAGCCAGAGGTGGTTGCGGGCGGCCTGCTGCAGGTCGAGGGTCATAGGGCGAACGCTCCTTTCCGAGAGCGGTAGTTCTGCAGGACGATTGTGGCGAGCATCCCGGTCACCGCGATGATGAAGATCGCGGTACCGATCACGTTGATCTGCGGCGGCGTCGCGACACGCGCTGCACCCCAGACGAACAGCGGGAACGTGATCGTGGCGCCGGCGTTGAAGTACGTGATCACGAAGTCGTCGATCGAGAGCGCGAACGCGAGCAGGCCCGCAGCGAGGATCCCGGGCATGATCAGCGGCAGGGTCACCTTGAGGAAGGTGATCCACTCGTTCGCCCCCAGGTCCATCGCCGCCTCCTCGAGATGCCTGTCGAACCCGACGAGGCGCGCGCGCACCGTCACGACGACGTAGCTGATGTTGAACAGGATGTGCGCGATCAGGATCGTCCCGAAGCCCTGCGGGATCCGCCAGTTCACGAACAGCGTGAGGAGCGATGCGCCCATCACGACCTCGGGCGTCGTCATCGGGATGAAGATGAGCAGGTTGGTCGTCGCGCTGCCGCGGAACCTGTAACGCACGAGTGCGAGGGCGACCAGCGTGCCGAGCAGAGTTGCGAAGAAGCTCGACAGCAGCGCGATCTCGATCGAGACGCGCAGCGCGCCGCCCAGACCCGGATAGCCGAAGGGGTTCTCCCAGTTCTTGAAGGTGAACCCCTCCCACGTGTAGTTGAAGCGTCCCTTCGGGTTGTTGAACGAGAAGAGAACGACGATGACGATCGGCAGGAACAGGTAGCCGAGCGCCAGGGCCGCGTAGACCGACAGCACGTGGCGCCGGACGAAGCGGAGCGCCGGCAGGTCGCGGACGCGACCGAACGCCGACGGGTCGAGAGCCTGCGCCGCCGAGCTCACGCGGCCACCGTGAGACGTTCGGTTCCGAGAATGCGGGCGAACACGAGCACGATCGCCAGGATCCCCGCCATGAGCACGAACGACAGGGACGCCGCGGTCGGGTAGTCGCGGACGGAGAGGAACTCCGACTGGATGACGTTGCCGATCATGTATTGCCGCGGCGTGCCGAGCAGCTGTGCGTTGATGAAGTCGCCGGCGGCCGGGATGAACGTCAGCAGCACGCCCGCGAACACCCCGGGCAGCGACAGCGGCAGCGTCACACGCATGAACGCGCGGGCGCGTGATGCGTAGAGGTCCTCCGCCGCCTCGATGAGCCGCTGGTCGACCTGCTCCAGGCTCACGTACAGCGGTAGCACCATGAAGGGCAGGAAGTTGTACGTGATGCCGGCGATCACCGCGGCGGACGTCGCGAGCAGGCGTCCGTTCGAGCTGAGGATGCCGATGTGCTGCAACGTCCGCACCACGACGCCGTTGTCCGCGAGGATCGTCTCCCACGCCAGCGTGCGGATCAGGTACGTGACGAAGAACGGCGCGATGACGAGCAGCAGGAAGAGGTTCTTCCAGCGTCCGCCGCGGAACGCGATCCAGTACGCGAGCGGATAGCTCATCACCAGCGCGATCACCGTCGCGATACCGGCGTACTCGCCGGAACGCAGGAACTGCGTCTGGTAGCTCGAGACGGCGTCGCGGAAGTTCCCCCAGACCCAGCTGAACGAGAAGATCGGGAACAGCCCCTGGGACAGCGACATCTTCGCCAGGTACCAGAGCGGCACCAGGAAGAAGACGGCCAGCCACCCCATCCCCGGCGCCAGCAGGAGATAGGGGATCGCTCCCTTGCGGCGGTGAATCAGGCCCATCAGTGCGGCACCGTCAGCCGCCGATCAGCGCCTGGAACTTCTGCTTGTACTTCTGGTTGTTGAGCGCTTTCGAGTCGAAGCGGTGAAGCTGCGCGACCATCTGCTTCGTCGGGAAGATGAGCGGGTTCTTCGCGACGCCCGGATCGGTCTTCTCGAGCACCTTGTCCGCACCCATGACCGGGCAGATGTAGTTGACGTAGTCCTCGACCTCAGCCGCGATCTTCGGGTTGTAATACCAGTTCATCAGCGTCGACGCGCCGAAGACGTTGCCGCCCTTCGGGATCAGCATGTTGTCGGTCCAGGTCATGCCGCCGTCCTTCGGCATCACCCACTTGAGCCCCGGGTGGTCGGCCTGGAGCTGCACCATGTCGCCCGACCACGCGAGGCACGCGTAGATGGAGCCGTTCGCGAGCAGCGGCGCGTAGTCGTTGCCGGTGAACTGCCGCACCTGGCCGGAATTGACGGCGCCCTGCACGAGCTTGACGGCCTTGTTGAACGTCGCGTCGGTGACGTGCGCCGGGTCGTCGCCGTTTGCGAGCATGGCGATCCCCATCGTGTCGCCCATCTCCGTGAGCAGCGTCACCTTTCCCTTGAGCTTCGGGTCGGTGAGCAGCTGGTGCAGCGAGGTGACGGGCCCGCCGGTGAGCTTCGGGTCGTAGCCGATGCCGGTCATGCCCGACTGCCACGGCAAGCTGTAGTCGCGGTTCGGGTCCCAGTCCGGGTGCCGCTGGTCGGGCACGAGGTTCTTGATGTTCGGGATGGCGGCCTTGTCGAGCTTCTCCAGCCAGCCGAGCTGAACCATCCGCTGCGGCAGGCCCGAGGAGTCGGTCATGACGACCAGGTCGCGGCCGATCGACTGCCCCTGTGACAGCGGGCCCTCGATCTTGCCGAAGAAGCTGTCGTTGTCGTTGATGTCCTCGAGGTACTTGACGTGCGTGTGGTAGTGCTTCTCGAACGCGACGAGAGACGGATGCGACTTCGTCTTCTCGTTCAAGTCGATGTAGAGGGGCCAGTTCGAGAACGTCAGCGACTTCGGCATCACCTGCGCGACCGCGTTGGTGGTCGACGAAGCCGCTGACTTTGACGAGCCGCCGCAGGCGGCGAGCAGGCCGGGGAAGGTCAGGAGCGCGCCGCCGGCGGCGGCGCGGCGAAGCAGCTCGTCGCGGGTGTACCTCTGGCTCACGGGCGATCCTCCTCAGATCGGGAGACGACGAACGTTGCTTCCGGCGGGAACGACAACTCGAGCTTCTCGCCGGGCGAATGCGACCCCGCGCCCTGCACGTACACGCTCACCTCGCCCACTGGGGTCTGCACGACGTACTGCGTCGAGACGCCGACGTAGGCGCGCTCGACGATCTCACCGGCGAGGCTGTTGCCGTTTTGCACGGCACCGTCCTCGCCGATCTTGAGCTTCTCCGGCCGGATGCCCACCGAGACGGCGCCGCTGCGCCCGTCGAGGACCGCCGGCGCGACGCGGAGAACCTGACCGCTGTCGAGCCGCACCGCATCGCTTCCCGCCACCGTGCCGGGCAGCAGGTTCGACACGCCGAGGAAGCTCGCGACGAAGGCCGTGGTCGGGTGCTCGTACAGCTCGGCCGGCTCGCCGTACTGCTCGATCCGGCCTCCGTTCATCACGACGATGAAGTCGGCCATCGTCATGGCCTCTTCCTGGTCGTGCGTCACGTGAACGAACGTGATCTGCATCTCGTGCTGGATGCGCTTGAGCTCCAGCTGCATCTCCTTGCGCAGCTTCAGGTCGAGCGCGCCGAGCGGCTCGTCGAGCAGCAGCACGCGCGGCCGGTTGACCAGCGCGCGCGCGAGCGCGACGCGCTGCTGCTGCCCGCCCGAAAGCTGGCGCGGGCGACGCCCGCCGTAGCCGGCGAGGTTGACGACGCGCAGCATCTCCTCGACACGGCTGCGCAACTCGTCGCCCTTCACGCCGCGGCGCCGCAGGCCGAACGCGACGTTCTCGTGAATCGACAGGTGCGGGAACAGGGCGTAGCTCTGGAAGACAGTGTTCACGTCGCGCTTGTACGGCGGCAGGCGCGTCACCGGCCGGTCCCCGAGATAGATCGTCCCGTCGCTCGGCTCCTCGAAGCCGCCGATCATCCGCAGCGTCGTCGTCTTGCCGCAGCCGGACGGTCCGAGGAGCGCGTAGAACTTGCCGCTCTCGACCTCGAGCGACAGGTCGTCGACGGCAACGACGTCGTCGAACCGTTTCGTCACGTGCTCGAGCCGAACGTCCGCGCTCATTGGGCAATCTCCTCTGGGAGTCGGGTTCCCCACGCGAAGACCTGCTTCGCGAGCTGGAGGTAGAGGAAGGTCTCGGTGCTGGAGACACCCGGCAAGGCCCGCACCCTGTTCGTCACCTCGAGCAGGTGGTGACGGTCGGCGCACAGCACCTCGACCAGGACGTCGTATCTTCCCGCCGCGACGACGACGTACGTCGACTCGTCCCACGCGGAGATCTCGTCGGCGACAGGACCGGGGGCGCCGGTGGTGTTGACGCCCAGGATCGCCATCGCGTCGAACCCGAGCCCGAGCGGGTTCGTCACGCCGGTGACCTGCAGGATCTCGTCCCTGACGAGCCGGTGGTACCGGGAACGCACCGTCGCCTCCGCCACGCCGATCCGTGCGGCGACCCGGCGAAACGGTTCCCGGCCGTTCCGCTGCAGCGCTTCGATGATGGCGCGATCGGTCTCGTCGAGCGAGCGCGGCCGCGTAACGGGCCCCCGCGGTTGCCGGAACGCAATCGACATCCGCGGAGGTTGTACACAGATCTTGCGCATTGCGCAACCAGGGAGGGCGCCCGCCGCGGATTGCGCAACTCCCCCTCTGCGATTATCGGCTCGGAAACTGTTTCAGCGCTGCCCGAGATGCATGCCCAGGAGGCGCGGGATCGCCGCGCCGAGGCGCGCCGGCGCCGACGGCCGCCGGCCCTCGTCCTCCGCCTCCTCGCAGGCGAGGATCGCGGCACGGATGACCCCGCCGCCGGCGCGGCGAAACGGTTCGGGCGGCACTTTCGCGGCACGGCGGTTGACGAGCGGGATGCGCGACCACTCGTCGTCGGCGTCGAGAATCAGCGACGAGAGCGAGCGGCCCGCGAGCCACGACGGCCCGACCCCGTGCCCCGAGTACCCGATCGCGTAATGAACGCGCGCACCGGGGACCGTCCCGATCGACGGGTAGTGGTCCGCGGCGACGTCGATCGGGCCGCCCCAGGCCGCTTCGACCTTCGCCTCGGCGAGCCCGGGCAGGAGCCGGCGGAGACCCTGCTCGGCGCGCGCCGCGGTCGCTGCGTCGTGCGTGAAGCGGCGATCGATGCGGTTGCCGAATCCGATGGGGCCGGAGCCGGAGCCCATCAGCACGCGCCCGTCGTTCGTCGTACGGAAGTAGTGCAGGAACATGCGCGCGTCGATGATCGCCTCGCCGTTCGTCCAGCCGATCTCCGACAGCAGCTCCGGCACGGGCTCCGTCAGGACGACGTAGCTGCCGAAGACGGTCAGGCGGCCGCGCACCGGTCGCCAGTCCGTGGCCCACGCGTTCGTCGCGACGACGACATCGCGTGCGCGCACCTCGTGCCCGTTCGAGGTCACCGAGCCGTCGCGCCGCACCTTTGCCGGCGACTTCTCGTGAAGCTCGACTCCCTCGTCGAGCACGGCACGCCGAAGCGCGCGCACGAGCCTGCCGGGATGAACGGTCGAGCACTCCGGGAAGAAGACGCCGTGCCGGAACCGCGGCGAGATCGTCGAGTCCTCGACCGGGACGGCCTGGTCCGGACGGCCGACCTCCCGTGCGGCTTTCACCGCGTCGTCCACGGCCTTGTTCTGGTCGGGAGTCGTCGCGAACTCGAGCATGCCGCCCTCGCGCAACCACGCGTCCTCGCCGCGCCGCTCGAGGAACCCGCGGATCCCGGGGATGATCGACTCGCCGGCGCGGCAGAGCTCGAGCGCCGCGGCGTCACCGAACAGCTCTCGCAGGCTGCCGAGGTTGGCCCAGTAGCCGTGGCAGAACCCGCCGTTTCGCCCACTCGGGCCGAAGCCGCAGAACTCTGCTTCGAAGAGCGCGATGTTGAGTGCCGGGTCGCGCTCGCGCAGGGCGAGAGCCGTCCAAAGCCCGGTGAACCCGCCGCCGACGATCGCGACGTCGACGTCGAGATCCCGCTCGAGCGGCGGGGAGCGGTCGCCCTCGTCGGCGTCGCGAAGCCACCAGGCGGGCTCGGATCCGGGCAGGACGCTAGGGCGGGTCACAAGGCGAGGCTACCCCGCCGCGGGCTCGGGCTGTTTGGTAATGATGCCCGCAGGGGGAACTGCGGCATGTTTCGCGACCACTGGAAGGAAGCGGCGTTCTGGCGCTGGTGGCTGGCAAACGATGCCCCTAAGGGGCTGCGCGTCGGCCTGGCGGTTGCGCTGATCGCGCTCCTGCTCGCCGGCGGCGTGTTTGCGGCCGACCGCATCTCGAACCAGAGCACGTCGGCGGCGGCCGTCTATCAACTGCAGACCGTGAAGAAGATCGTCACCGTGCGCGAGCACGGCCGTGTCGTGACGAAGCTCGTCCCCGTCGTGAAGCGCGTGTACAAGGTGCGCGTGCGCGGCTCGACGGCGTACCTGACGCAGACGGCCTACGCGACGCGGTACGTGACGAGCCCGGGCGGCGTGCGCACGGTCCGCGAAGCGGTCGTCAAGCGAGTTCCGGTCGTCGAGAAGAAGATCGTCACCGTCAACGGAAAGACACATACCGTCGCCGTCACGCACCTGGTCCCGACGACCAAGGTGGAGACGCTGACGAACCAGGTGACCAACGTACAGACGGTCACGAACTCCAACACGACCACGGTCGACCACCGCGTCACACAGACGAACACCCAGACGGTGACGAACACGCAGACCGTCACGAACACACAGACCGTCACGAACACCCAGACCGACACGCAGACGATCACCCAAACACAGACTCAGACGGTCACCGTGACCGACCCCGGGACCACCGTCACGGTGACCCTCCCCGTCACCACGTAGTCTCGTCACATGGGAACGCCGGAGCTGCGCGCGTTCGAGCAGCTGGTGGAGGACGCCGTCGATTCGCTGCCTGCCGACCTACGGGGCAGGCTCTCGAACGTCGACATCGTCGTCGAGGAGGAGCCGCCGCCCGGTGAACGCCTGCTGGGCCTCTACCAGGGCGTCCCGCTCACCCGGCGCAACAGTGGCTACAGCGGGGCGCTGCCGGACAAGATCAGCATCTACCGGGGTCCGCTCGAACGGCTCTACGGGCACGACCCCGCCCTGCTACGGACGCAGGTGCGGCGCGTCGTGCTCCACGAGATCGCCCACCACTTCGGCATCAGCGACGAGCGACTGATCGAGATCGACCGCTACTAGACGCCCTCGCCGAGATCCGGGCGCACCCCGATGACTCCCAGCCGCCCCATCGCAAGGATCGGTTTCGGAAGGAGGTCTAGAAGATGTCGAGCCTTTCGCACGAGCCTTCCCGGATCGTGCAAGAGCGGCCCCGCTGGTCGCTACCGCTCGTTCCCGAGATGTGGGCCTCGCTCGCGATCACCGCCATGTGGGTCGCGGTCTTCGTGACGGCGATCTGGGGGCCGGACGCTCACTTCACGGGCAACGACGGCAGCAGCTCGAGCATCCCGACCGCGATCTTCGTCACCGTCTTCGCCTTCCTCGGCACGTGGATCGTGGCGAGGCACGGCTTCCGGGAGCAGCGCAAGAGCTGACCCCGCCGAACGCGGTTCGTCGCAGGGCCGACGAACGACGACGAACAACAGGGGTCTGACCCCCGGCGGGGGGTCAGACCCCTCCGTGTCGTCTTCAGCCGATCTTGACGATCGGACAGTTGAGGACGACGTGACCGGGCCGCTCGGTCAGGCCGCTCGTCTTCTCGAGCTTGTTCACCTGGTTGTCGCTCTTGATCAGCACGGGCTTCGAGCCCTGCTTCCAGGTCAGGATCGTCTCCGTCCAGAGCGGCGAGTAGTCGGGCTCGCCCGGCTCCGAGCCGAACACCGCGAGCTGGCCTGAGGCCGACCGGCCCTGCACGAGATAGATCTCCGGCAGCGCCTTCACCTTGCCGATCGCGCAGCGCAGAGCGCGACCGCAGCGGCAACGATGGTCCTTCGCTGCATGTCGAATCCTCCCCGAGTTTGGGAATGCTGGCGAGCGTCTCTACGCCGATCAGCGACGAGCGGATTCGACGCGCGCGAGAAACTCGCGGATCCCGCCGAGCGTCTCTTCAGGCTGCTCGGCCTGCGCCATGTGAGAGCTCTCGTCGAGCAGCAGCCACTCCGACTGCTGCAGACGCCGGTGCACACGCTCGACGATCGCAGGCGTCACCTCGTCGTGACGGCCCGAGACGAGCAGCGTCGGAACCGTGATCTGGCCCAGCCGGCTCTCGATATCGAAGTCGCGCAGCTTCCCGATCACGTGGAACTCGCTCGGGCCGTTCATGACGTGGTAGACCTCGGGATTCGCGTCGAGCACTGCGAAGCAGCGCTCGAGCCAGTCCGGCCACGGGTCCGTCCGGCACACATGCCGGCGATAGAAGACCATCGCCGCCTCGACGTACGCGGGGTCGTCCGTCGTCCCGGCCGCTTCGTGCCGTTCGAGCACCGTCTGTACGTCGGCCGGCAGCTCGGAGCGTAGGCGCTGCACCTCGACCAGCCACGCCGGGACGCTTCCCGGCGAGCTCTGGACGACGAGCCCTTCGAGGCCCTCGGGCTGCGTAAGCGCGTAGGCGAGCGCGAGCATGCCGCCCCACGACTGGCCCAGCACGACGACACGCTCGAGACCGAGCGCCTCCCGCACGGCGTCGACCTCCTCGACGTACAGCTCGGTCGTCCAGAGATCGGTGTCGTGCGGCACCGTCACCGCGGAGTTGCCGCAGCCGAGCTGGTCGTAGAACACGACGCGTCGGCCTTCGGCGAGCTCCTGGTACGTCTCGAGGTGATGCCACCCGGCGCCCGGACCGCCGTGGAGGCACAGAAGCGGCAGCCTGCCGTCGCGCTCGCCGTCGCCGACCAACCGGTACCACGTGGAATGGCCGCGGAACGGGATGCGACCCTCGACCTCCGAAGCGTGCGCCATCGGGCGACCCTACAGCGCCGCAACCGTCGGAGCCGCCGCCGCGGCTGACGGCGGCTCCGACTCGTTCGCGGGTTACATCGCGTTCAGCTGCCCGCGAATCTCGCCGTCCGGGTTCTTCGCGGTGTGGACGTTCACGTAGAGCAGGTGCTTCTTGAACCAGGCCTTGAGCTGGCCCGTGAGCGGCGCCGAGCCGGTCAGCCCGCTCTTGCAGGCCGGCTTCCCGCCGCACAGCGGGACGACCACGTTCCCGGCCTTGCCGACCGCACCCATATGGATGTGCGCGGCCGTCGCCGGCCCCGTCAGGCCCGCGTACGTGAGCTTCCACTTCAGCTTGTTGCCGGCAACGGTGGCCGTGAAGGAGCCGTGGGCGGACGCCTTCTTGACGACCTGTTTCGGCACTTCCTGGCGGGCCGAGAGCGTCGCCGTCCAGGTCGTGGCGGTGCGGGCGGCGCCCGCAGATGCAAACGCGGTGACAGCCAGCGCACAGACAGCGCCGGCCGCCAGGAATGCGACGAGCCTCCTCATCACACGCTCCTCGATTCGTCGGGGTGGTGTCCCTTATTCGCCCGGAGGAGGAATTCGGATTGCTCCGGCGACCCCCCATGCCCTAGTGTCGGCGCAGGCAGGCGCCCTTGGCCGAAAGGATCGGCATGAAGACCCTGACCCTGGCGCTCCTCGTGCTCGCGCTTGCCTCGACCGCCTCCGGCGCGACCGGCCTCCCGAAGTCGTGCCCGTCGGCCGCGGTCGTGAACGCTGCGCTCGGGCAGAAGAACAAGGCACCGACCGTGGTTCATACGCCGTACGCAATCGTCTGCACCTACAGCGGCGGCGGCATCATCCCGACGAGGGTGACCTTCCAGAAGGACACCGCCGCCACGTTCGCCGCGAGCGAGACGGCCGCGACAGCCGCGGGCGTAAAGAAACTCCACGGAATCGGCAAGGCCGCGTGGACGACGAAGGTCGGCGGCGCAATCTATGTGTTCACCGGCACCTACACGATCAAGATCGTTGCGACGCCGCTCATGAGCTTCGTGAAGATCGAAGCTCTCGCCCGCAAGCTCCTGAAGTCGCCCTAGAGAAAAGAGGTGTCTGACACCCGAAGGTGTCAGACACCCGTCACATCAAAGGTTGTCGGCCAGCGTCCGCAGAGCGTCTTTCATCTCGCGGATCGTCTGGTCGCGCTGCTGAATCGTCTCGTCGCGCTGCTGAATCGTCTCTTCCCGCTGGGCGATCTCGGCCTGAAGGCGGGCGATCTCTCCGCGGTCACGGTCGTGCGTCGCCTGCGCCTCGTCGACGACCGACTGCATCGAATCGTCGACGACTCCACGCAGCCCTTCCAGCCGCGACGTCAGATCCTCGACGATCGACTTCGCGGCGACGTCGAACTCGCCGGCGAAGTCACGCGGCTCGATGACCGGCGTCGAAGCGACCGGCGTCTCGAGCTTGACGAACGGCTCCTGCGACTCGGGAGCTTCGGTGTCCTCGACCTCGTCGGCCTCGTCGACGGTCTCGGCCGGCCCTTCGGAGCCGTTCCCACGGCTCGCAAGCAGGCTGCCGCGCAGACCGAGATCGAGCGCGGTCTTCGGAACGACGACCGCCTGGATGTGGTCGCCGAGCAGGTCACGCAACGCGAGCAGTCGTGCCTCGGTGGGCTCGGCAAGCGCGACTGCGAGGACGCCGTCCCGGTCGATGTGCATCGGCAGCGCCTCGAGCCTGGTTGCCTCCTCGCGGGAGAGCCGCCTCAGCGCATCCGCGTCGAACGAGATACCCGAGCGGTCGAGATAGCGCAGCTGCCACTGCTCCGCCAGGACCTTCGCGAGGTCCTCCTCGCTCACCCAGTTCAGACGGACGATGACCTCTCCGAGCCGTTCGCCGCTTTCGTCGCCGATCCGCAGCGCCTCGTCGAGCTGTGCGCTCTCGATCAGACCCTTCTCGACCAGCATGGTCCCGAGGGCGCGCCGGCCCCCGGTCTTCTCGGCCTGATCGGCCGCTGTGGATGTGTCCGTCATCGTGTACCCCTTCGCAGTTCGTCGCAGTTTCCCGTGTTGTCGGCAGAACCGTCCGAGGCCTTTAGCCCGCGGCCGACTCCGCGAAGGCCGCTCTCCGAGCCCGTTTTGCCTCCAGCAGCTGCTGGTCGGCGCGGTGCTGGGCGCCGACGATGTCGCCGTCGCGCTCCGTCGCGCTGCCGATCGCAAGGCAGATCTCCGGCTCGCCGTCCTCCCGGCGGGCGGACGCGGCGTCCTTGATCCGGGCGACGACGCGCTCCCCGACCTGCTCGTCCGCGCCGCAGAGCAAGAGCCCGAACTCGTCCCCGCCGAGCCTCGCCACGACGTCGCCCTCGCGAACGCACGCGAGCAGGACCTCGGCAACCCGCTGCAGGAGCCGGTCGCCCGTGCCGTGGCCGAGCGTGTCGTTGATCAGCTTCAGTCCGCCGCAGTCGAGCTCCACGACCGTCGCCGGTGCGTCCGGACATGCGGACGCGCCCGCGATCGCCTCGTCCCAGGCAAGCCGGTTCGCGAGACCGGTGAGCGGGTCGCGCCGGGCCTCCGCAGCGGTCCGCTCGAGATCCTCGCGCAGCCGGTCGCGCAGCAGGGCCGCACTGAGCAGCGGCTCGGCGGCGGCGACGAGCTTCACGCCGAGCGACTGGCAAAGCTGTGTGAACCCGCGCGGCGCGCGCGCATCCGTATGCAGCAGAAGAAGAATCCCGGGAAGCGGCGCGTCGATCGAAAGCAGGTAGTAGGACACGATCCCATCGCTCGAGCCGAGGGGCGCGGGCAGCTCCTCGGCGGCAGCGTGCTGGACACACGACGGGCGCGCCCAGAGCGTCGCGATCTCCATGAGCGCCGCGCGAACGCCCTCGCGGTCGAACCTGGGTGCATCGCCGTTGCGCACGTCGCAGACCGCGACCACGTCGCGCTCCGGCACGTATGCCAGGCCGACCTCGCACGACAACGACCGCGTCGTCTCGTCGACGAGGCGCTGCAGCCCCTCTGCGAACGTGTCGCCGGGCTGGTTGAGGAGCGCCTGGACTGCTTCGAGCGCCTCCAGCTCGTCGGCGAGCCGCTTCGCCGGCGCGACTTCGATCAGGCTCTCGCTTGCATACTGCGCCAGCTCTTCCAGGTCGCCGTCGCTCGGCAGGGTCACGCCCGGGTCTGCGCCGAACACGACGAGCACGTCGGAGCTCACGGGAACCGCAGCGACGGTGCAGCCGTAGTACGGGCCGAAGACATGCCACGGCTCGAGGCCCTCACGACGCACGACGATCCCGCGATCGACCGCCTCCTCGAGCAGCGGCTCCTCGCCGACACCCACCTCGACGATCCCGGCCCAGCCGATCCCCCGTCCGGCGCCGCCGACATGCGCGAACCGTCCGGACGCGACGCGGCGCAGGACGAAGAGATCCGTGGCGCCTGCGGCGCCCGCAATCTCAGCCGCGCTTGCGCTGTCCCAGGAAGGCTTGGGCCGCTCGTCCGTTTCCACGGCATCCCTGTCGGCACGAATGCCCTCGGGCTTGAGCAGCCGCATCCGCAGACCTCGCAAATGCGTTGAAAAACAGGGGTTTCTGTGACTTCTCGCCGACTTTTCGCAGTCGCGGCGCTCGCCGCCGCGACGCTCCTGCTTCTCGCGGCAGCCGCGGGCGGGCGAACGGGACGAGCAGTGCCGAAGTGCTCGGGGATCGTCTCCTGGCTCGGGCCGGTCTACGTGAAGGACGGCAAGATCGTCGGCAAGCCGCCGAAGCCCGTCACCCGCTGCGAGCGCTGAGCAACTCCGCGAGCGGGCGAGTGTTGAGGACGTCCACCGCCTGCGCACCGCCGCGGCGCGCTGTGTGCACCGACAGGTCCAGGAAGTCCAGGCCGGCGACAGAGTGGGCGTCGGTCGAGCACGTGATCCTCACGCCGGCTGCGATCGCACGACGGACGTGCTCGCCGCTCAGGTCGAGGCGGGCGGGCAGCCCGTTGACTTCGAGTGCGACGCCCGCTTCACGCGCGACCTCGAATGCCCGCTCCAGGTCGAGCGCGTTCTCCTGACGGTGGCCGATCAGGCGTCCAGTCGGATGACTCAGAGAGCGAACTGCGGGGTGTTGCATCGCATGCGTGACGCGCCGTGTGAGCTCGTCGCGCGGAGTTCGTTGCCCGGCGTGGAGTGAGAGCTGGACCCAGTCCAGCTCGGCGAGAACGTCGTCCGGAAGGTCGAGGCGCCCGTCCGGGAGGATGTCGCACTCGATCCCGCGCAGAACACGGAACGGGGCGAGCACCTCGTTGGCTGCGTGGATCTCCTCGCCCTGCCGTCGTACGTCGTCGGCTTCCAGACCGCTGACGACCCGCACGCTCACCGTGTGATCGCAGACGGCGATGTACTCGTACCCGCGGTCGCGGGCGGCTTCGGCCATCTCGAGCACCGTTGCCTTCCCGTCGGACCAGACCGTGTGGCAGTGGACGTCGCCGCGGATGTCGCTCGCCTCGACGAGGCTCGGCGGGCCCGTCGGCGCATTCATCTCGCGCAGCTCAGGCGGGACGTACGGACGCCCGAGCAGGCGGTACACACCCTGTTCGTCGGGAGCGTCGGGAAGCGGCCCGAGCGCTTCGACGTACTCGGCGGAGCCCGTCGCGCGGATCAGCGCAGTCCCGAGCCGCTCGGGCGGCGTCGGCACGAGCTCGATCGAGATACCTTCGGCGGTCACCCCCACGTCGCCGTCGAGAACCGAGACGATCTCGGGCAGCGCCGCGAACCGAGCGCGCGCTTCGTCGGGACTCTCGGTGACGACGACGACCGCGAGGCGCGTCGACGCATCCTTCCAGCGACGCGGATCTCCGGCCGCGACGCCGCCGAGCGCTTCGGCGATGCTCTCGGTGACGGCGCGTGCGCGATGGAGAAGGATCGGCCTGCGCGATCGGCGCCTGCGGCGCGCGAGCGCCTCGACGCGTTCGGGCGAGGCCTGCCGGCGTAGCTCGTCGAGCTCGACGATCCGGCCCGACTCGACGAGCTCGCGGAGACGCGCTTCGATGTTCCGGCCGATACCTCGTAGATCGCGGACCCGCCCGGCCCGCACCAGCTCCGCGACCGGGACGGGAAGGCCGCGGATCAGCTCGGCCGCACGCCGGTAGGCGCGTGTCGCGTACGAGCTCGCGTCCGCAAGCTCGAGCAGGGCCGCGTACTCGTCGAGCGTTGCCGCGATCGCCTGGTTGTCGAGCGTCGTACCGGGCATAGCCAGATGATGACCAGTGATGTCTTGGTGATGATCGACGTCGTCTCGGTGTTCGACCACGACGACGGCCCAGCGCTCCTCGCGAGCTTCGGGGAACGGCTCGAATCCATGAAGGCGGTGCTCGACGACGCTCGCAACGCGGGCACGCCGGTCCTCTATGTGAACGACCGCAACGGACGTTGGGACGGAGATACGCGTGCGCTTCTCGACGCCGCGTTCGACGGACCGGGTGGAGACGTCGTGAAGGCGCTCGCGCCGCAGCCCGGTGAGGCGTTCCTGTTGAAGGGGCGCTACTCGATCTTCGACCACACGATGACCGAGCTGCTTCTCGACGAGCTCGGCTCCGAGCGGCTCCTGCTCGCGGGTGCGACGACAGAAGGATGCGTCGTGCAGAGCGGGATCGACGCGCGCGAGCACGGGTACAAGGTCACGATCCTCGCGGGTGCGTGCGCGACGATCGACGAGCGGCTCGAGCGTGTGGCGCTGCGCTACGCGGAAGACGTCGCGGGCATCCGCCTTGGTTAGGCCCCGGGCGGCCGGGCCTCGGGATACCTCGGCAGCCCGTCGTCCGGGATCGGCTCCCAGGCGGCGGCGTACGCCACGAACGCACGCGACGACGGCCTGATCCCGGGGTCGCCGTCGAAGGCGCCGAGCCTCACGCTGATCACCTCGGGGTGGTGCGGGTCGCGGCTCCACAGCGCCGACCCGCACTCGGAGCAGAACGCCTTCGCGAACCCGTCCGGCGGCTGCCACGCCTTGATCAGCTCCTCGCCGGAGACGATGCGTAGCGACCCGGGCGCGATACGGCCGCTGACGGAGGCTGCGGTTCCCGTCCGCCGTTGACAGCGCGTGCAGTGACAGTAGCCCGACGACGCGAGCGGCTCGGTCACCTCGAAACGAACCGCGCCGCACATGCAGCCGCCGGTGAGCGGAAGCTCGGTCACGCCCCGCAGCGTATCGAGGGGGACTGTCCCCAGCCATGTCCGTCATGGAGGGGTCTGACCCCCGGCTGGGGGTCAGACCCCTCCTTGCCCGTTCAGGGCAGGACCGTCGAGCAGTAGGTGGTGTCCGGGCCGAAGGGGCCGCCGCACCCCAGGTCTTGCTGGAACTGATCCGCCTGCCCGAAGTCGTTCGCGTTGTCCGAGTAGTCGACGCCGTAGTGGAACGCGCCGCTCGTGCTCTGAGAGAACCACGGGTAGATGCAGTACGGCTGGCCGTAGTTCGCGGCGCCGCAGTACTGGTCGACCTCGGCCTTGCCGCCGAAGTCGCTCACGACGCCGTATTCGCTCGCGGTCGAGCCGTCGCCGAACGTGACGCCCTCGATCTGGATCGGTGTCTGATCGGCCCACGAATCGGCGTTGTACGACTGGCAGACCGTCTGACCCGGGAAGCAGATCTTCGTCTTCGGGATCAGGAACGGCGTCGTGTGCCCGATCTCCCACACGAACGCGTTCGGCGCATCGTGCACGACGCCCCAGCCGAGGCTGTGGCCGATCGTTTGCGTGTCGTACGACGGCATCAGAGGCCCGTCGCTGTGCGAGTTGAGGACGATCGTCCCCGAGCCGCCGGCGGTGAGATCCGTGACCGTTACGTGATAGCCGTCGTTCGCCGACGTCGTGTACCAGTGGACGGTGATCGTGTCGCCCCCGTGCATGATCAGCGGCACGCCCGGCTTGGCGCCGTTCGTCAACATCGCGTTCATCGCAGGCGGCTCGTGGAACTTGCCCTTCTGGCCCGTCGAGGTGAGCGTCCACACGGGCGAGCAGGCCGTGTACGTGTTCGGTGCGTACTTCAACTCGAAGCCGCCGTTCGAGGAACAGCTCGTCGTGATCGCGTCCGGATAGAACTGCAGCTCGACGAAGCCCTGGCCGAACAGGCTGCGTGGGTCGTTGACGACGCCGCCGAACCAGAAGGTCGGCCCCACGTCCGTGACGTGGTGCGTCGCGCCGTCCTGCGGCAGCACGACCGTCCACGTGAGGTTGCGCGCCGATCCATTGTGGTCCGAGATCGGGAAGAGCTCGGGCTCGTCGTGACCGCTGCAACCCTGCGTGTACTGCACCTCGATGACGTCCTCGATGTAGTTCGGGTGGTGCGCGAGACAGTCGCCGCCGAGCTTGGCGGCGTCACTGCCCGCAAATGCGACGGCTGAGACGAGCAGCGCTGCCAGCGCTGCGCCCGCCATCGCCAAGGTACGAAAACGCATCCTTCCCCCTTCGTCAGAGACGGGTTCCCCACCAACCCTCGTCACCGGGATCATGCGCGGCGGATATTGGATCCGCAACCGGCCTCTCGGCTAGTTCGCGGATCGAGATCGCCCCCTTGACGGCATCTGATCGCTGGGGCAGCATCCCGCGCCTGCAGCACGAAGCCACCAGGGGTCATCTGTCAAGGGGGAAACACATGAGGAATCGGGCTCTGCTCGCGCCGGCCGCCTGTCTGGTCGCGGTCGCCGCTCTCGCCGGGACTGCCGGCGCAGCCGGCGGGCCGCCACCGATCGCCGCCGGCCCTGCCCACGGGTTCGTCCCGTCGCGAAACGCGAGCCGCGGCGGTCACGGCCACCAGCCGCCGCTCCAGTGGCACGGTGGCCCCGTGCAACACTCGACCACCACGGTCGTGCCGGTGTTCTGGGGGTCGAGCTGGAACAACTCGTCGTTCGCCGGCGACAAGGTGACCGGCCTCGACTACTTCTATTCGAACGTGGGCGGGACGGCGTACCTGCACACGAACTCCGAGTACACCGACGCCACGGGCAGCGTAAACACGGGCCCCCTCACGCGAGGCTCGAACCTCATCGACCTCAACGCGACACCCAAGGGCGCGCCCTCGACGACCCAGGTCCTGGCCGAGGTCGCGAAGGTGACGGGTAACCATCCGGTCGCGGGCGCGTACTACCCGGTCTACTCCGACCAGCCGCGGGGCACCGCCGGTTACTGCGCGTGGCACAGCTCGGGGACGATCGGCGGAACCGAAGTGCAGTTCGGCTTCTTCTTCAACCTCGACGGTGACCCCGGCTGCGATCCGCAGGCACCGAGCAGCACGGGCCACAGCCAGGGGCTGTCGGCCCTCGCCAACGTCAGCGGGCACGAGCTGAGCGAGATGCTCACCGATCCGCAGCTCAACGCGTGGTACGACCAGCAGGGGAACGAGAACGCCGACAAGTGCGCGTGGACTTGGAACGGCCTCGTCACGATCGGCACGCAGACCTGGAAGGTCCAGGGCAACTGGAGCAACGCCGCAGCCGCGACGAACAGCGGCTACGCCAACGGCGGCTGCATCCAGACGAGCTGAGCCTCGAAACTCGCGTCCTTGGTTCGGCGTCGCCGAACCAAGGACGCGCTACACCGCTGCAGCCTGTCCCGTTATCTCGCGGAGGGCGTGGCGAAGGTCGGCGAGCACGCCGGTCGTGAGGTCGGGCGGGATCTCGAGCGCTGCGAGGACCGCCGGCTCGTCGGCCGGGAGCACGAGGAACCTCGGCGGGTCGCCGGTGGTCGCCTCCTCGACGCGACGGGCGACGTCGGCCCGGCCCGCATCCTCGAGGCGCCGCAACAGATCCCGGCCTGCCTCGTCGTCCAGTGCGAACGTGGGTGGAACCCAGTAGCGCAGCCGAATGACGACGAATGGGCCCGCCCGGTGCCCTTCCTCCATGCCGGGCCAACCGTCTCATGCCGCTCGAGGGGCGTCAAGACTGGGTTTTCCTACCCCAAAAGTGCCGTAAAGCTTTCGTTTCTCCCCGCCGATAGTGCGGGGGCATGACTGCGGTGGGCCCCTGGCGGCAGAACCGGCGGCGAGCGAGCGACGACTGGGTCGCCCGCTGGCTTGCCGCGTGCGCGGATCTGGCCGAGCTCGAGCGGTCGAACCCGATGACGGACGCGGTCATCGACGAGATCGACGGTCGGATGATCCGCATCGGCGACCAGTGGCTCGCCGACTTCGCATCGTGCAACTACCTCGGCCTCGACCTCGACCGCGACGTCATCGATGCCGTCCAGCCGTATCTCGAGCGCTGGGGCACCCACCCGAGCTGGTCGCGCCTGCTCGGAAGCCCCGTGCTGTACGAGCAGATCGAGGCGCGGCTCGCCGAGCTCCTCGCAGCGCCGGACGTGCTCGTCCTCCCCACGATCACGCTCATCCACCTGTCCGTGATCCCGCTGCTCGCCGCCGGCGGCAGCGTCTTCGTCGACCGCCGCGCGCACAAGACCATCTACGAGGGAGCAGAGCTGGCGACGTTGCGCGGCGCGAAGCTGAAGCGTTTCCAGCACGACGACGTCGAGGAGCTCGAGCAGCTGCTCCGCGAGGACAGGTCGTCTGCGCGGCTGATCTGCATCGACGGTGTCAACAGCATGACCGGCAATCTCGCCGATGTCCCGGCCTACGCAGCGCTCGCGCGCGAGTACGAGGCGATTCTCTACGTCGACGACGCACACGGCTTCGGCGTCATCGGCGAACGCAGCGAACGCGAGACGTCGCCGTACGGCATGCGCGGCAACAGCGTCGTCCGCCACTTCGGCGAGAGCTACGAGAACGTGGTCCTCGTCGCCGGCCTGTCGAAGGCGTACTCCTCGCTTGCGGCGTTCATCGCCTGCCCGCCGGAGATGAAGCGCCTCCTCAAGACCGCAGCGCCTCCGTATCTCTACTCAGGCCCGTCCCCGGTCGCGTCGCTCGCGACGACGCTCGCCGGCCTCGATGTCAACGAGCGCCGCGGGGATGCCCTGCGCGCGGACCTCTGGGCCAAGACCAAGCGCGTGCTCGACAGCCTCGATGCGCTCGGAGTGCACACGCCGAACCGGCACGGCCTGCCGATCATCGAGGTGGCGCTCGGCCATGCCGAGCAGATCGGCGACGTCGGCAAGTTCCTGTTCGACAACGGCATCTACGTGACCCTCGCCGCGTATCCCCTCGTCCCGCGCAGCGAAGTCGGCTTCCGGATCCAGCTGACGACCGCCAACACCGACGCCGAGGTCGAGCAGCTCGTCGACGTGCTCGGTCGGCTCGCCGGCGCCTTCGACCTCCAACGCGTCGTGGAGCGGGCGGCGTGACCACCGTTTCCCGCGTGATGCCCGATCGCTCGAAGATCTGGGCCTGGTACGTCGCCGCGATGACGGTCGTGATCGGCCTCTACGTCTTCGTCCCGCCGTTCAAGGGCTACGCCGTCGTCGTCAACGTGATCGGCGTGTCGTCGGTGGTCGCGATCGCGGCCGGCGTGGTGCTCCACGGCGCGAAGGCTAAGGTCGCCTGGACGCTGCTCCTCGTCGGCCAGCTGCTGTACGTCGCCGGCGACTTCTATACCTACACGTATCCGGACCTGCTCGGCGGGAAGGTCGGCTTCCCGTCGGCGGGAGACGCGATCTACCTCACCGTCTATCCGGCGCTGTTCGCCGGGTTGATCCTGCTCTCGCGGCGCCGCAACCCCGACCGCAACGACCGGTCGGCGATCGTCGACTCGCTCATCCTCACCGTCGGCTTCGCCCTTCTCTCCTGGGTCTTCCTCGTCGCGCCGAACCTGCACCTCTCCGGCCTCACCGTCCTCGCGAAGCTCGTCTCGGTCGCCTACCCGCTGGGCGACATCCTCCTGCTCGCCGCCGTCATCCGGTTCGCCGTCCAGGCAGGCGCGAGGACACCCGCCTTCTACCTCCTCGGAGCGAGCACCGCCGCGCTCCTCTCCACCGACTGCGCCTACAACTATGCGCTCCTCAAGGGGACGTACGACCACCAGCTGATCTACGACGTCGGCTGGCTCGCCTACCTCGCGCTCTGGGGCGCCGCCGCGCTCCACCCCTCGATGCGCACGCTCGAGCAGCCGACGCCCGGCGCACGCGCACGGCTGACGACGACGCGGCTGCTGCTCCTTGCGTTCGCCTGCCTGATCGCCCCCGGCATCCACTTCGTCGAGGAGCTCGGCAACACCGACCTGCTGGTCGTGATCGGCGCGTCGGCGATCCTCTTCCTGCTCGTGGTGCTGCGCATGGCCGGGCTCGTCCGCCAGGAGCAGCGCGCCACACGCCGCGAGCTCGCTCTTCGCCAGGGAGGCCTGGCGCTCGTCGAAGCGGTCGGCCGCGCGGGCGTCGAGGAGGAGGCCGTCGCTTCCGCGGTGCATATCGCCGGGCCGACGAAGGTCCGCCTCCTGCTGTGGAACGACGAGCACGCCGAGGTCGCCGCATCGAACGGCGCCGGCAACTGGGAGATCAGCGAAGACACGGTCGCCTGGGTGGAGTCGCAGGTCGCGACACGAGGACACGTGGCCGTGGCGGAGCCGTCCGAGCCGGCCCTCGCCGCGCTCGGCCTCGGCGATGCCGCCGTCACGCTCGTCGTTCATCTGTCGCTGCGTGAAGGAAGCCACGGTGCCCTCGTCGTGCAGTCCGCGGAGCACATCCCCGGTGACGTCCTCGACGGTCTCGAGGCGCTCGCATCGCAGGTGTCACTCGCGCTCGACGCAGCGTCGTTCGCTGCGAGCCTGCACCGCCAGAAGAGCGAGGCGCGCTTCCGCTCGCTCGTCGCGCATTCGAGCGACCTGATCACGGTGCTCGACCGCGAAGGCATCGTCACCTACCAGAGCCCGTCGGTCGAGCGTGTCCTCGGCTACACCGTCGACGAGATCGAGGGTCAGAGGTTCGACCGCCTGCTCGCCGACGCCGACCGGTCGCGTCTCGAGCCGATCATCGCCGGCGGAGCGACGTCGGGCCCGGAATCGCACACGCTCGACTGCTCGCTGCAGCACCAGGACGGTCGCTGGCTCCAGTTCGAGATCCGCCACACCGAGCTGCTCGAGGACGAGCACGTGCGCGGCATCGTGCTCAACAGCCGCGACGTCAGCGAGCGCAAGGCGTTCGAGGACCAGCTCGCTCACCAGGCCTTCCATGACCCGGTCACCAACCTCGCGAACCGGGCTCTCTTCGCCGACCGCGTCGCGCACGCACTCCGCTCGACGGTGCGCGCCGGCTCGCTGATCGCGGTGATGTTCATCGATCTCGACGACTTCAAGACCGTCAACGACAGCCTCGGTCACCAGGCAGGCGACACGGTCCTGTCCGAGGTCGCACGCCGCCTGGAGCGCTCGATCCGGCCGGCGGACACGGTCGCACGCTTCGGCGGCGACGAGTTCGCGGTGCTGCTCGACGGCGTCGCCGACTCCGACGAGGTCGCCCTCATCGCCGAGCGCCTGCTCGTGGAGCTCGAGGCTCCGACAGAGATCGACGGCAAGCACATGTATCCGCGCGGCAGCATCGGCATCTGCATCAGCGACGAGGACCTTCTCTCGCAGGACGCCGAGGAGCTCTTGCGCAACGCGGACGTCGCGATGTACATGGCGAAGCGCGACAGCAAGGGCCGCTACCGCATGTTCGAGCCGACGATGCACGAACGCGTCGTCGAGCGGCTCGAGCTTCGCTCGGAACTGGAGCAGGCGCTGAGCCGCGGCCAGCTGGAGGTCTACTACCAGCCCGTCGTCCACCTGAGCAGCGGCCGGGACTACGGCGTCGAGGCGCTGCTTCGCTGGCACCACCCGCAGCGCGGGCTCGTCCAGCCTGCGCAGTTCGTCCCGCTCGCAGAGGAGACCGGCCTGATCATCCCGATCGGCAAGTGGGTGATCGAGGAGGCGTGCAAGAAGGCCATCGAGCTGCAGCAGCGTTACGTGTTCCTGAGCCCGCTGCGGATGAGCGTGAACCTCTCGGTGAAGCAGCTCCAGTCGGATTCGATCGTCGACGACGTGCGCGCCGTCCTGGACGAGACGGGGTTGCCGCCGGAGACGCTGGTGCTCGAGGTGACGGAGACGGTCATGCTGGCGGACGCCGACGTGGCGACCGCGCGCCTGCACGCGCTGAAGGAGCTCGGCGTGCGGATCGCGATGGACGACTTCGGCACCGGCTACTCGTCCCTCAGCTACCTCAGCCGCCTGCCGGTCGACATCCTCAAGATGGACCGGTCGTTCCTCGGCGGCGGCATCGACGACAACGGTCTCGCGGCCGCGATCATGGCGATCGGCGAGCGGCTCGGGCTCGAAGTCGTCGCCGAAGGCATCGAGCGCCCCGACCAGATCGACCTGCTCCAGAACCTCGGCTTCGAGCTGGGCCAGGGCTTCCTGTTCGGCCGGCCGATGCCGCTCGGCTCGCTCGCCGAGTATTTCGCGGGCAGCGGCGACGGTGCGGTCGCGAACGGCGACGGTATGGTCGCCGAGCTCGACCCCGATGCAGCATAGTTTCGAGGGGCTCGACCGGCGGGGCAGCATCGACCGCGTCGGCCTGCTGAGGCCGCTCCGCTCGCGAGACTTCCGGTTGCTGTGGGCCGGGATGAGCATCTCGCTCGTCGGCGACGGGATCCTCCTGGTTGCGATCGCGTGGACGGCGTACTCGTTGTGGAACACGCCCGCGGCGCTCTCGGTTGTCGGAATCGCGATGACGGTGCCCACGATCGTCTGGCTGCTGTTCGGCGGAGCGATCAGCGACCGCGGCGACCGTCGCCGGATCCTTCTGTACTCCGACATCGGGCGCGGCATCGTGATCGGGCTGCTCGCGGCGCTGTCGCTCGCTCATGTGCTGACGTTCGCGCTGCTCGTCGTGCTCGTCGCCGCGTATGCGACCGGGACCGCGTTCTTCACGCCGGCCTTCGAGTCGATCGTCCCGACGATCGTCGATCCGGCCGATCTCGCCCAGGCGAACGCGCTCGACCAGTTCGTCCGTCCCCTCGCCTTCCGTCTCGCCGGCCCGGCGCTCGGCGGCGTGCTCGTCGGGTCGCTCGGCGCCGGCAGCGCATTCGCCGTCGACGCTGTGTCGTTCGTCGCATCGGCGGCGGCGGTCTTCGCGATGGGGCCGGCGGCGCGTCCGGAGGCGACCGGCTCGACCGCGACGGCCGTCGCCGACGGCCTGAGGTTCGTCCGGCGTCATGTCTGGCTGTGGGGGACGCTCGTCAGCGCCGCGATCGCCTATCTGGCCTTCCTCGGACCGACCGAGGCCCTGCTCCCGTTCATGGTCAAGAACGTGCTCCATGGCTCGCCGACCGACCTCGGGATCGTGTTCGCGGCCGGGGGTGTCGGCGCGGTCGGCGCAGCGTCGATGATGGGACAGCGCGGCCAGCCGCGCCGCGACGTCACATTGATCTACCTCTGCTGGACGACGGCGACGGTGGTCGTCGTCGGCTACGGCCTCGCGCGAACCGTGCCGCAGCTGATGCTGGCCTGCCTGCTGTTCAACGCGCTCGAGGCGGCGGGGACGATCATGTGGGCAACGCTCAAGCAGCGGCAGATTCCTTCGCATCTGCTCGGGCGGGTCTCGAGCCTCGACTGGCTGATCTCGATCAGCCTGCTTCCGATCTCGTTCGCAATCACCGGCCCCGTTGCCGACGCGATCGGCGTCCGGGCAACCCTCGTCGGCGCCGGCCTGATCGGCGCAACGGCGACGCTCGCAGCGCTGTTCCTGCCGGGCATGCGCGCGGTCGAGGGAACCGTCGCGCCCGGCGCCGCAGCGGCCAGCGGCTTCTGAATCACCCGCCGCAGATGATGGCGTTCACCACGCGGGGCGATGGCTCCGTCGTGTGCTGCTGTCAGGCTCGTCCACGAGCGGCGGTATTTCGGGGGGCGAGTTCTTCCCAGTCCTCACTCGCCGGACCGCCGCTCACTCCACGAGGGTGAGGTGTCAGACACCGGCTCGACGGAAAACTCTGCGGTGTGCCGGAAGCGGTCGTCAACGTCGCGGAGGTGAAGGCGTTCAAGACGCAGTCGGGGAACACGCGCTTCGTGCTGCGCGACGACGAGGGCCGCGAGTACACGACGTTCAAGGAAGACATCGCGCGGTCCGCGGTCGCCGCCGAGGGCGGCCGCGCCCGGATCACCTTCCACGAGCAGCAGCGGGGCCGGTACACGAACGTCTACCTCGACTCCGTCGAGACGCTGGCGACCGAGGACGACCACGACGTCGCCGTCGAGGAGGCTGCGTGGAAGACGGCGGTCGACTCGGCCCCGTGGCTGCTCGGCGGTGAGCCGGAGGAGCCGGTGCCGCCGGAGGAGCTCTTCGAGCGGCTGCAGCCGTTCAAGGAGCGCGTCGCGGACGACATCCGCGGCGCACCCGACGAGGCGGACGGCTGACCTCGCGGTCTCTCAGCCCGTCAGTCCGAGGCGGACGGCCTGCGCCGACGCCTCGGCGCGGGTGCGCACACCGAGCTTCCGCAACACCGATGCCACGTGATGATCGACGGTTCGCTCCGAGACGACGAGCCGCGCAGCGATGTCGCTGTTCCGCAGACCGTCGACGACGAGGGCCAGCACTTCGAGCTCGCGCGGGGTCAGACTCCCAGGGTTGCGGCGTGTCGCCGGCCGCGGGCCTCTCGGCAACCCGCGTGCTCCGCGCTGCCGCAGCCGGCCGGCGACGATCGCCGCGGCCGGGCGGGCACCGAGCTCCTGCAAGAGGTCCAAGGCGCGACGGAGCGAGAGCTCGTCGCCCGTCTGCGCGAGCGCGAGCGCGCCGTGGTACGTGCAGCCCAGCTGGAGCCATTGCGCCGCGGCCCCGTCCCAGTCGCCTTCCACATGCAGCCGATGCTGCGGGAGCGCACGCGCGGAGACGTCGGCGTCGAGCCCCGCGAGGAGGCGCCACGTCGCGAGCTGGCCGAGCAGCGGCTCCGTTCCCAGCTGGAGCGCCTCCGGCAGCACCTGCGCGGACGCGGCTGCGACCCCCTCCGCGTCACCCACGAGCCACGAGGCCTCCGCCCGCGCCAGGCCGACCGGCCCTACGCGATGGATCTCGCCGGTCGGCTCGGCGAGGCTCCATGCCTCGTCGAGCAGCTCCGACCAGCCTGGATCGCCGCGGCGGGCGCGCACGAGCGCAAGCACGCAGAGTGCGTTGATCCGCGGCGTGATCGACGTCCGGTGGATCCCGATGATCGTCTCCGCGATCTCGGCGGCCTGGTCCCACCGGCCCAGCTCGAGCTCGATCCAGGCAAGCGGCGCGAGGATGTAGAGACGGGTCAGCTCGAAGCCGTGCTCGCTGCAGAAATCGATTCCGGCGGCTGCGTATCGCTCGCCGACCGCGTAGCGCCCGAGGTAGAGCGCGTACCACGTGAGCTCGACGTAGCAGTCGGCGGCAACCTTCGGGAACCGCGTCGCAAGCTCGAGGACCTGCTCGATTCGCTCGATCTGATCCTCCGCAGGCTGCTGGGTCGCCAGTAACAAGCGGCAGCCGACGGCGAGACGTTCGTCTCCCTCCCGCTCCGCCATCTCGAGCGCGCGTCTCGCCCACGCGAGCGCCTCCTCACGCCGGCCGGCGACCGAGGCGAGAAAGCCGAGATTGTCGTAAGCCCGTGCGAGATCCCGGCCCGGCGGGAGCGTCTCGAGCAGCGCGACTGCCTCGTGTCCGCGGCGCACGGACTCTTCGACCCGGCCTGGGCACCAGGAGAAGTACGAGAGCGTGCAGAGCACGTTCCCCTCACGCAACGGGTCCCCCTCGAGCCGGCGCAGCTCGAGCGCCTGTTCCAGCGCCGCGATGCCGACGTCGTACTGGTCGGTGAAGTAGCACGACCGCGCCTGGCGCTCGAGCAAGGCCGCCCGCTCGCCGGGTGGGAGATGATCGGCGAACCGGAACGCGCGCGCGTACTGCGCGGCCGCCTCGCGATGCGCGCCTGCCGCAGCCGCAGCCTCTCCCGCAGCAGGGCCGTACTCGAGCACCGCGTTCGTGTCTCTCGCCGCAGCCGCGTGGTGCGCGAGCCGTGCGAGATCGGGCGGGCCCTGAGGCGGGTTTGCGAGGGCGGCCAGGGCGCGCCGGTGGAGATCGAGTGCCCTGCTCGGCGAGACGGATTCCTCGACGGCGAGGCGCGCGAGCTCGTGCCTGAACACCACCCCCGCCGGCTCCGACCGGAGCATCCCGGACGCGAGGCACTCTTCGAGTGCATCGAGAGACCCGACAAGGGCCTCCAGCAGCCAGAGCTCGGCCTGCGGGGGCACGAGGGCGACCGCCTCGAGCACGGCGTTCGCCGTCGACGATAGCCGTGCGGCCCTCGCGAGCACCGCGTCGCGAACGCTCACCGGGATCGTCTCGGCTCCGCTGGCCAAAGCCTCGACGACGAAGAAGGGATTGCCCGCGGTCCGCCGGTAGAGCTCGGCCGCGTCGACGCCGTGCGGCTGCGCGAGCTCCGCGACGGCATCGGGTGAAAGCGGCGCGAGCGTGAGCCGCGTCACCGACCGGTTCGTGGCGAGCTCGCCGAAGACTCGGCGCAACGGGTGCGTCCGCTCCAGCTCGTCGTCGCGATACGTCACGAGGACGAGCGCAGGCACGTCGTCGGCCTTGCGGATGAGGAGGCGGACGACGTCGAGCGTCGCCTCGTCGGCCCAGTGGACGTCCTCGAAGACCGCCAGGGCGGGGCTGCGCGCTCGGAGCTCGTTGATCAGGGCGCCGGTGAGGGTGTGGAGATCGGCGCCGTCACGGAGTGCCTCGGCCAGCTCGCCGCGGACGGAGTCGGATATGTCGAGAAGGGGGCCGAGCGACCGCGGCGCGAACAAGGCGTCGCAGCTGCCGGAGAGCACCGCAACCGAGGGCGCCTGCAGCTCGCAGAAACGCCTGACGATCGACGTCTTGCCCACGCCCGCCTCCCCCGCGACGATCACGGTGCGCCCCTTCCCGGTGGCACCGACGGTCTCGAGACACTGTTCGAGGATCGCCAGCTCGCGGGCCCGCTCGAGCAGCTCAGGCGGCGCGTGGGACGGCGCAGCCGCAGTCACCGGACCATGGTGAACACAAGTGCCGTCCGGCGCAAGCCGGGGCTCTCCGGAACCTCAAGCCGGGGCCACCGGACGCCGATATCGAGGCAAATGGCTGTGACCCTCGACGGCCTCCTCGGCCTGGTCGGCGCGGACGACCCCGCCGTCGCGAAGATCAACCCGGCCCTGGTGTCGGTGCTGCGGGAGCTACTCGCGCTCGAGCGGCAGGAACGCGAGATCTCTCAGCTGCGGTTGAAGCTCCACGAGCGCCTGGCGAGCTTTGCGAACCCGCTGAGCCAGGCCCGCGAGCGGGAGCTGTCGATCGAGCGGCGCAAGCTCCACGACCGGATCGACCAGCTCCGCGCCTGCGCCGCCGCTCTCCTCGCAGAAGCGCAGTAGACGACCTCACTAGAAGGCGAGCGGCCGCCCGCGTACCCTCTTCGCATGCCGTTCTGCACCGCGTGCGGTACCGAGAACCCGCCGGCTGCCCGCTTCTGCTTCTCGTGCGGGACGGCGATGGTCGCGGCGCCGCCGCCGGCGGCACCGAGCGAGGAGCGCAAGGTGATCACCGCGATCTTCGTCGACCTCGTCGGCTCGACCGCGCGCTCCGAGCAGCTCGATCCGGAGGACGTGAAGGCGCTGGTCGCCCCCTACCACGCCCGGGTCCGGGGCGAGCTCGAGCGGCACGGCGGCACCTTCGAGAAGTTCAGCGGCGACGCGATCCTGACGTTGTTCGGCACGCCGAAGGCGCACGAGGACGACCCCGAGCGCGCCGTGCGCGCGGCCCTCGCCGTCCGGGCTGCGATCGCCGAGCTGAACGCCGAGGACGAGTGGCTCGATCTTCACATCCGCATCGGCGTCCACACCGGCGAGGCGCTGGTGATGCTCGGAGCGCGGCCGAGCGAAGGCGAGTGGTCGGCCGCGGGCGACGTGCTCAACACGGCCGCCAGGATCCAGTCGGCGGCGCCCACGGACGGCATCCTCGTGAGCCGGGCGACGTACCTCGCAACGAAGGACGTGTTCACTTTCGTCGCCGCAGAGCCGGTGCAGGCCAAGGGAAAGACCGAGCCCGTCGAGGTCTGGGAGGTCGCGGGTACGCAGGACGACGCGGCGCCGAGGCTGCGCGGCGTGACGCCGCTCGTCGGCCGCGATGCCGAGCTCGGCGAGCTCCTTACGTTCTGCGAATCGGTGCTCGAGGAGGAGGCCGTCGGGCTGGCGGCGATCGTGGGCGCACCGGGAGTCGGCAAGAGCAGGCTCCTGCTCGAGCTCGTCGGCCGCCTCGAGGGTCGCTTCGACGTGCACCGGGGGAAGTGCCTCTCATACGGCGAGGGCATCACCTACTGGCCCGTCACGGAGATCTTCAAGTCCTCGGCGGGAATCCTGCAGAACGACGACCGCGACACGAGCGCCGCCCGGCTCGACGCGTTCCTCGAGAGCCTCGCGACCGACGACCTCGACGAGCTGCGGACGATTGCGTCTGCGCTCTCCAACCTGATCGGAATCCCCACCACGCCGCGCGGCACGTATGCGACGAGCGAGATCTCGCAGCCCGAGCTCCACTGGGGCATCCGGCGCACGCTGCAACTCCTGGCGCGGCGGAAGCCGACGGCCGTGGTGATCGAGGACCTCCACTGGGCGGAGCCGACGCTGCTGGAGCTGATCTCGTACGTCCTCGCCGAGGAGGACGGCGCGCCGCTGCTGATCATCGGCACGACCCGCCCGGAGATCCAGGACGACGCGCCGGGCTTTCTCGGTAGAGAAGGCCGGCGAAGCACCGTCGACCTGCGGACGCTCGGGCCCGAACAGGCCGCCGTTCTCCTGGCGGACCTCACCGGCGACCCCGCCTTCACCGAGACGCCGTTCGGCGCAACCTTGATCGCCAACGCCGGAGGGAATCCGCTCTTCCTCGAGGAGACCGTGCGGATGCTGCGCGAAGAGGGGCTGCTCGACCTCGAGCGCTGGCAACGGGAGGAGATGCACGACGTCCCCGTCCCGACGACCGTCCAGGGGCTGATCAGCTCGCGCCTCGACCGGCTGGAGGTGAAGGAGAAGCAGCTCGCCCACCATGCATCCGTCATCGGCGCCGTCTTCTGGGCCGGCGCGGTCGCGCACCTCGGCACGTCGGAGGGGGCGCCGCCCGACGATCCGCGCCCGGGCCTGGCCGAGCTCGAGCGCCGCGACTTCGTCGCGCACCTGAAGACCTCGACGGTCGCCGACGACGACGAGTACTCGTTCAAGCACATCCTGATGCGGGACGTCGCCTACGGCCAGGTGCCGAAAGGCCGCCGCGCGCAGCTCCATCTCGGCTTCTCGGACTGGGTCAAGAGCCTGCCGAGCAGCGCCGACGAGTTCGTCGAGATCGTCGCGTGGCATCTCGAGCAGGCCTGCCGCCTGTCACGCGAGGTCGCACGCAGCCCGATCGAGCCGCCGATCCGCGAGGCGGCAGACGCCCTCGCCGATGCGGCGCTCCGCGCCGAACGGCGCGAGAGCCTGCGCGAGGCCCACCGCTACTACACGCGCGCCCTCGACGTCCTCGGTGACGAGCAGACGGAGCTGCGCGTCGAGCTGAGGGTGCGCCGCGCCGACATGGCGATGATGCTGGGCCTGCTCGAAGAGGCGACCGAGGAGCTGCTGGAGGTGGCGGCCGAGGCAGCCGAGCTCGGCCGCGCCGACTTCGAGTCGGAGGCGTTGTTGCTGCTCGGCGACATCGACCAGCGGCAAGGCCGGCCGAGCGACGCATACGGCCGTCTGGTCGACGCCGAGCGCCTGGCGGGATCGACCGACGATGCCCGCCTCCAGGTGCGGGTGGCGTTCGTGCTTGCGACGTATCTGGGCGATTCCCAGGCCCAGCGCGAGCAGGCCGTCGAGAACCTCCGCGCCGCGATCGCCACCGCCGAAGAGATCGACGATCGCGCACTCGTCGCCGAGGGGCACCTTCGGATCGCCGCGCTGCTCATGAGCCCGGATTTCGCAGGGGCCGAGCTGGAGCTCCGCCGCTGCCTCGAGCTCGCGGCAGAGCTCGGCAGCCACCGGATCGAAGCGGAGGCGACCTCGTGGCTCGGAATCGTCGGGTACTACCGAGGCCGCCCCGACGAGGGCGAACGGCTGTGCCTACAGGCGCGCACGTGGTTCGAGCGCACCGGCGACAGCTACTTCCAGGTGCAGAACATCAACTGCGGGCTTGCGATCTTCGCGCTGGAGGACGGGCGCGCCGAGGAAGCGGAGGCGTGGCTGCGGGAGGCGCTGCCCGTCGCACTTCAGATCGGTGGGTGGGTCGTGGTCAAGACGTACTGCCACCTCGTCCAGGCGCTCGTCGCCCAGGAGAGGCTCGACGACGCCCGCGAGATCGTCGCGTTCGCCGCGCGGAGCGTCCCGGAAGAGGCCGCCTACGCTCGCTCGTACCTACTGCTCGCGGAGGCCGCGGTCGCCACAGCGGCACGCGAAGGCGTGGCCGCGGCTGCGGCCTTTGCCGAGGCGCTTCGCCTGCTCGAGGAGCTCAACTTCGCGATCGACGTCGCAGAGGCCCGGCTGACGCTCGCCCGCTCTTTGCGCGAGTTCGGGGACGTCATCGGCGCCAGGGTCGAGCTGGAGCGGGCCCGGACGACCTTCGTCCGCATCGGCGCCGACATCCGCCGCGACGCCATCGACGCCGAGCTCGCAGAGCTGGTTGGGGGGCCGGCTCACGCCGGCCCCCCAATGAGTTAGCTGTTACTGAAGCTAGGGTTGCTGCACTGGGACATTCGCAGCCGCGACCACGAGTGACAAGCAGTCTCCGGCTGCCGCAGACGTCAGATGCAACGTATTCGAGCTGGATGTCAGCAAGCTCGACGGCAAGCCAAAGGACTCGACGTCCCACAGATCGCCGTTCGCATCGGCTGCTCCGTGAGGCGTCGATGCGCCCTGGAAGATGCCGCCGTCGCCAACGATCGTCGTCGTGCCGTTGACGACAACGGCACCGTCGGGATACGACTGACCATCCGAGACAATCATGTCGAGTGTCCCGTCGGAGCTCGACCCGGGGACGCCCGTCAGCGTTTCGTCCCAACCGGCCGGGTCATTCCCGAACGCGACGTTCGAGTCGTTCCCGGCCCATAGCACGACGTTGCGGTTGTTGGACGAGTTGCCGTCGTCGTAGAAGACGACCAACGCGACGCCGTTGATATCGGCGACGACGTTGTTGGTCTCGTCCGTCTTCACGAAGTTCGAGAGATCGTAGGATCCGTTGCCGCTGACGAGGCTGGTCACATCAGCCACGTAAGACTGGCTGTTTGTGTAACTCACACCAGCATCGCTGTTATCCCAGCAGTTGCTGCCGGCGGTACCGATGTTCGTTCCATTGATCGGGGTGTCGGCGAACGAGACGTCCGCGTTCGAGTTCGGGTCCTCCGAACTCGTGGGACCGTTCCAGTACAGGAGCGCTTTCAGGACCGTCCCGTTGACTCCGCTGACGCTGATCGACCCGGTCCCGTCCCCGGGGGTACCTGTAGTCCCTGTGTTCTCCCGCATACCGCCGTAACCGAACTCGGCGACATCGACGTTCGTCGCGGTCAGTTGCGCTCCGTTCTGGGTGAAGGTCGGAGCGCCGCCGCTGCTCGTGCAGGTCGAACCGGTGCAGTTGGTGCTCGTGCTGACGTCCTGGCCCGACTGGTTGTTGGTGTGCGTCTGACCGTCGACGTTCGTCGTCTGGTTGACGTTGCAGTTACCCGTAGTGCTGCAGTCGCCGTGGACCACGTTCGTCTGGCCGCTGCCGGTGTCGTTGTCCTGCTGCGAGCTCTGATTGACGGTGAAGGTGTCGCCGGTGTTGCCGGTCTGCGTGGCGGTGCCGACGCCCTTCTGCACCGGCCCGAACTGCGTCTGCGTCAGCGAGTAGCTCGGCGCGTCCGAAGTCGCGTGGTCGCATTTGAGCGAGGCGGTGGTGTGAGCGTCCTCGCACTGCGTCTCGGTCTGCGTCGCGGTTGCCGTCGACACGTCGCGGCTGGCCTGGTTGATCGTGCCGAGGAGCCCGCCGGCGGCGGAGCTCTGGGTCTGGTTCACCGGCCCGGCCGGCGTGTCGGCGACCGCGGTCAACGAGTCGGACTGGTTGAAGTTGGCCGAGTTCGGACCATGGGCCAATCCGAAGCCGCTGGTCTGGTTCTGCTCGACGTCGATCGTCATGTTCGCGCCGCCGTTCGCGGCGTCCTCGCTCTGCGTGATCGAGCCGCGTCCTGCCGCGACCGAATTGAGGATCTGCCGCTGCGTCAGCGGATGCCCCGTGTCACACGTACCGACGAGGGTCGCCGAGCTCTGCGCGGCGTTGCCTCCGTTCGAGGAATCCTGTTTGACGGTCAGCGTCTGATGTGCCTCGAGGGTGACGTTGAGCGGCGTGGTCTTAGTCGTCGCGGTCGATCCGTCGATGAGCACGTTCTGGGAGACACAGGCCGTGTTCGTGTTGCTCGCGCCTGTCGCCTGCTGTGTGATCGACGCGGTCTGCGACGCGGTCTGCGTCGGAGCGAGGGCACCGACCTCTGCCTCGTAGACGACTGCGACGTTGTTTGCACTCGCGCTCGACTGGTTGATCGTGCACGACTGCGTGAGGGTCAGGATCTTGATGCACTTCGCGGTGTTGTCGGCGGCTGCGGCCCTCGCGAACTGGACGACGGCACAGCTCGGGGTCGAGCAGCTGAAGGTGTTCTTTCCGCCGGCGCCCGCGACCTGCACCACGGGGTGCGCCGTGCTGGTGCAGCTCCAGCCCCTGCCCGGGCAGTGAGAGCCGGCGTAGTTGCGCACGCCGCGCTGGATGACAACCCCTCTTGGATCGACGTGGATCGAGCGCAGGTAGTCGATCACCGCTGCTCTCGTCGAGACGTCGATCGCCGAAGATTTCGCCACCTTGGTCGCGCCTGCTCCCGAAGCCGACGCGAGCACCGTCGCGGCGATCGCCACCGCGAACAGGCTCAAGAAGACTCGTACGCGCACAGCCCCTCCCTCCCCCAAGATAAGGTCCCCAGTCCGGGTTCCAACGCGACCTTACGAGAAAGAGCTGCAGTTTTCTAGTCGTTCCTAAGGGGGTCCGACGCGCGAGGCGCCGGACCCCCTCCTTTCGGCTCAGCTCTGGACAGCCTTCTGGCTGGTCCAGTTGGCGTTCAGCTGGTTCTGCTCCACGCCGGCCGAGTTCGACTGGCCACCCCAGCTGAGGATGGCGACGTTGTTGCCCGACGCGATCGGCACGTTGACCGCCCAAGCCTCGTTCTCCTGCTGCGTCCGGTTCTCGACCTTCTGCGACTGGTCGCTGCCGGACTTCGTGCTCTCGTGCTTGCACTTCGATTGCTCCTCATCGGAGGAGCCGCTGTGCGTCGCCTTCTGCTCGGTGTAGTTGGCGTTCACCTGGTCCTGCTGAACGCCGGCCGAGTTCGACTGGCTCCCCGAGCTCAGCACGGAGACGTTGTTGCCCGACGCGATCGGCACGTTGACCGCCCCGGCCTGGTTGCTCTGGTCGGTCGAGTTCGAGACCGACTGCTTCTGCGACGGATCCGAGCCCTGGCTCTGATCGGCCTGCTGGCTCGTGCCGTTCACGTTCGCCTGGTTCTGCTCGGTACCGGCCGAGTTCGACTGGCTCCCGGCGCTCAGAATGGCGACGTTGTTGCCCGACGCGATCGGCACGTTGACCGCCTCGGCCTGGTTCTGCTGGTCGGTCGAGTTCGACACCGACTGCTTCTGCGACGGATCCGAGCCCCGGCTC
>Ga0070731_10000858_pt1 | contig 35612 bp, 31 predicted proteins | sample Coa_R1_2_FD_66448 | JGI IMG/M metagenome (GOLD analysis project Ga0070731, IMG submission 66448) | Surface soil microbial communities from Centralia Pennsylvania, which are recovering from an underground coalmine fire - Coalmine... | ecosystem: Environmental > Terrestrial > Soil > Unclassified ... | reverse complement strand
CTCCCGATGTCGGGTCCCTTCCTCCGGGGGGATTGGATGAGTCCTTGGGGGGATTGAGGGTCACCCCCGGAGGAAGCGAGCTCGGGTCGAATAAAATGGGAGGCGCGCCTCCCTAGGGCCGGAACTTCCGGCCTCTCAATCTTTCCATCAGTTCCCTCCTCGATGCACGCCGGGTCGCCATTGCCTCATTCGGTCCGCCGTCGCCGCGGGCGGGCTCCGCTCCGCGGCCCGGTCATCGAGATGCCGCTCCAACCGCCGACCGTCCCGCATGCATCTCTCCACCATCTCACACCTCCATGAGACGACCGCCTTTAGGATCGCAAGAGGCATGCCACGCTGGAAAGCTGGCGCAGAAGTCGACTTCGGGTCCGAAGGCAGCGAGGTAGAGGGAGGACCGGCGACGATGCGCTAGGGTGGCCCGGCAAGGAACTACGATGCCGTGGGGTTTGGAACGAGACCGTACGCGGCCGTAGCTCCGTCTAGAACTGGGCCCCGGACACGGTGATCCCGGCGAGGCCGCCCAGGAGGAGGATCAGGAGCACGTACTGGAAGAGGCCCCAATCATCGCGCTCGGTCGGGGCTTCGCCCAGAAACGCCCTTCCCAGAGCGCACGCCATGATGATCAGAAGCATCACGTTCTGGCGGTGCTCCTGCACCGTGAAGGCGTAGATGGCGCTCGCCGCGAGGAACACCAGCACTCGCTGTCCTCGGGTCAGCGAGCGGAAGCCCCGGCCGCCATCCAGCTGCCAGACGGGAATCAGGTTGAACAGGTTGATCAGCCCGCCGGCCTGGGCCAGCGCTCCCCAGAGCGAATTTCCGGTGAGAAGATAGACGCCGTAGGCCGCTCCGGCGGCGGCCAGGCCCCAGATCGGACCCGCCAGCCCCACCCGGGCATCCTCGATCACCGTCACCGGATACTGCTGGAGCCTCACCAGGGCGCCGAATCCGGGGATGAACATCGGCGCCGTCGCGCGGATGCCGTAACGGTTCAGCATCCAGACGTGGCCCATTTCATGGATGTACAGGGAGATGATGAAGCCCAGCGCGAATTTCCAGCCCCAGATCGACCAGTAGTATCCCAGGGAGACCAGCATCGACAGGAGCATCTTGCCCTTGGTCAGTCCGAGCAGAAGAAACTTCCCCTTCGTCAGCAGGAAGAAGAGAGCCGCTTTGGACTTGAAGAGCAGGAGGCCCAAGCCGCTCAGCCCCGCCGCCCCCTTCCTCCACGCGGACCCCGGAGGGCCGGTGGGGGCGCCGTCCACCTGGGCGCTCAAGGCTCGGATCTTCTGGAGAACGACTCCATGCTGCCGGGAATCGGGGGGAAGCAGGTCCAGCGCGTCCCGCCAGAATCCGAGCGCGACGGAGAGTTCCCCGTTCTTCTCCGCGGCGTCGGCGTTCGCCGCCAGCTTCTTCAGCGTCTCGCCATGAAGCAGGCGCGCGCAGGAGGGACAGGCCAGGAGACCTGGCGCGAGCTCGACCCCGCAGTCCGCGCACCGGGAGGGCATCGGGCTATCCACCGGAGAGGTTCCCGGGAGTCGCGGGGCCCTCAAGACGGAAGGGGCCGCTGATCCGGATGGCCAGCCCCCGGTTGAGTTTCCAGGCCTGATAAAGCGCGATGGCCAGGAAAACCAGCGTGAAGGGATCCTCTTTCCCGACCAGAAGCGGAGTGCCCCCATAGAAGAGCAACAGCATCAGGAACGCGCCCACGCATCCGCCCGGGCCGGGATTCGCCCCGACGGACGGGGAGGTGCCCGCGGGAGTCGCCGGGGCCGGATTCCCGGGCTTGGCCGGCTGGACGGTTGCCGAGGCCGGGGTCTTGTCCTCCATGTATTTCGCGATGCCCACGCCCATGTAGCCGGTGGCGACGGCCACGTAGACCAGACCCATCCCGAGGAACTGGTAGCCGCGCCCGCCGCGCGCCTCGGATCCTTTTCTCACCGCGATGCCGACCAGGTAGCCCATCCCGATGGCGATGATGCCCAGCATGTAGTTGGTCTGGATGATGATGGCCGCCCACAGGCCACCCCCGACCAGGGCGGCGAGCAGCCCCAGCAGCGTCGCCTTCAGGACTCGGGCGGACTTCGACCCGCTGGCCAGATGCTGCTCCCAGCCGCTCTTGCAGGCGGCGCACACCTTGGACGGACCCGCCAGGTAGTACTGAGCCACCAGCGGCTGTTTGCAGCCGGCGCAGCGCGCCGGGGCCCCAGGCTGGGACGCCCGGGTTTCAGCGCGATCGAACTGGAGCCCGGAGGGCTCCGGAAGAGGAGGGGTCCCGTCGTCGGCCATGTTCAGGTTCTAGCACATGGAAGCCTGGAAAGACGCATTCTTTAGACGCCTCAGGGGACCGGACTATTCTATCCCGGACGATCCCCGGTATACTCGCTTCCGCACCATGGACGAAAAGCTGCTCCTCAGTACGCCCGCCACCTGGGTCATCTCCGTCTTCAACGTCGGCTGGTTTCTCTACGTGAGCTCGCAGGGGGACACGAGAAACCCGGAAACCCTGATCCGCTTCGGCGCCACGGAGCGCTCGCGGATCTGGAAGGACGGCGAATCCTGGAGGCTGCTCACGTCCTGTTTTCTGCACATCGGCTGGCTCCACCTGATCTGGAACACCTACATGATGTTCAGCTGGTGCTCGCACGTGGAACAGGGGCTGGGGACCGTCCCCTTCGTCCTCGCGTACCTGGTGACCGGCATCGGCGCCGCCGCGACCAGCGTGCTGGGGCACCGGGCCGTCTCCGCGGGCGCGTCCGGCTCGGGCTTCGGCATGGTGGGCGTGGTGCTGATGATGGAATACCGCCACCTGGGCACCTGGTCCCTGTTCTTTTCCGATCCCTACGTCTTCTCGCTCCTGCGCACGACGATCATCTGGATCCTGCTGGGAATCTTCGTGATCCGAGTCGACAATTATGCCCATGTGGGCGGTCTGATGTTCGGGTTCCTGGCCGGCTATGCGCTCAGCATCGAGGACGACGACCCGGGCCGGATCCCGTTCATCCTGGGGGTGCTCGCGGTCTGGTTCCTCGTGGTCTTCGCGTCGCTCCACCCCCGCTTCGCGCGACGGGACGGGAGCGACGGCGCTTCCTGAGGCCGGATCCGGCGGCGGAGCACCCGCCCCCCGCTTCGGCCCTCCCGGAGTCCACGACCTTGCCGCCCTTAGAGGTCACGATCTCCCGGCGTCCGACCCCGGAACGCCCGATCCTTCACCGCGATCACGGCCCCCGCCCGGATCCTATTTGGAATCGAGCTTGAAATGCTTCGCGTGGAACTCGAAGCCCTCGACGCCCACGTCCTTGTAGACGCGGCCCGTGTCGTGGCCCACGCCGGGGAGCTCCTTGTAGAGATGCGGGATCCCGAGCTCCTCCAGCAGCTTGTGCATCCGCCGGTTCCGGTCGAGGTGCTGGTCCTTGTCGCCGAGGGCGAGGCTGATCCCGAGGTCCTTGCGCAGCCGGTCCGCGTTCTTCCGCACGAAGGCCCAGGCGGAGGTCGCGTCAAACTGGGCGACGTCGTCGTTGTGCATCTGCTTGAAGACCGCGGGCAGCTCCTTCTGCAGCTCGGCCCCGCTGGCGAGGCCGGCCCCGTACCCGATGACCGAACAGAACAGCTCGGGGAACTTGAAGGCGAAGAGGAGCGCGCCCTGCCCGCCCTTCGAGAAGCCCTCGACCGCGCGGCCCTCCTTCTTCGCGATCGTCCGGTAGGTGGCGTCGATGTGCGGGATCAGCTCCTTGATGATCGCCGTCTCCCCCATCACCGAGCCGTCGGGCGCGTCGACGTACCCGCTGTTGCGGCCGCCCATCGCATGCACGTAGATCATCGGCGGCACCTTGCCGTCCTTGATGGCGGCGTCGAGCAGGGCGATCGCCCCGAGATTCGAGCTCTCGGTCCCGCCGCGGCCGTGCAGGTAATAGAGCACCGGGTAGCGCTTGTCCGGATGGTCCTTGTACTCGGCGGGCAGGTAGAGGTTGTAGCCCACCTCGACCTTCATCGACGCGCTCGGAAAGGTATGGTGCTCGACGGTCGCCGGGAGGCTCTTGGGGGGATTGTTCCAGTTCTCCCCGGCCAGGAGCGTCACCAGCAGCAGGGCGGTCATTCTCATGGGCCTTCCTCGATTGGGAGTTGCCTATAGTACGCGACCGGAGCGACTTTTTCTCGGCCACGGGGTTCCGCGGGCGCCGGAACGGGACGTCCGGATCCTTCCGGGGCCGGATCCTAGGGCAGCTGCGTCTCGCCCATCAGGTACCGGTCGACCTCTCGGGCGCACTGGCGTCCCTCGGCGATCGCCCAGACGATGAGCGACTGGCCGCGGCGCGCGTCGCCGGCCGCAAACACGCCCTTCACGCTGGTCGCGAACTTGCCGAAGTCGGCCTTCGCGTTGGAGCGCTCGTCGGTCGCGACCCCCAGCCCCTTGACCAGCTGCTCCTCCGGCCCCAGGAAGCCCATCGCAAGCAGAACCAGCTGGGCGGGCCAGACCCGGTCGGAGCCGGGCACCTCGACCAGCTTCGGCCGGCCGTCGGCGCCCTTCTCCCACTTCACCTGGACGGTGTGCAGCTCCTTCAAGGTCCCCTGGGCGTCGCCCACGAACTTCTTGGTGCTGATGGAGTACGTCCGCGGATCGGCGCCGAATTTCGCCGCCGCCTCCTCCTGGCCGTAGTCGAGCTTGTAGACCTTGGGCCATTGCGGCCAGGGATTGTCCGGCATCCTCGCGTCGGGCGGCTTGGGCAAGAGCTCGAATTGCGTCAGCGTCCGGCAGCCGTGACGCATGGCGGTTCCGACGCAGTCGGTTCCCGTGTCGCCGCCGCCGATGACGATCACGTCCTTCCCCTTCGCGGAGATGAAGGCGTTGTCGGCGTGCCGGCTGTCGAGCAGGCTCTTGGTGTTCTTGAGCAGGAATTCCATCGCGAAGTGGACGCCCTTCAGGGTCCGGCCCTCGATCGGCAGGTCGCGAGGCTTCGTCGCGCCGATGCAGAGGGCGGCCGCGTCGAAGTCCTTGACCAGCGTCTCGGCGGGGATGGTCTTCCCGACCTCGACGCCGGTCTTGAAGACCACGCCCTCCTGGCGGAGCAGGTCGACCCGGCGCTGCACCACGGATTTATCGAGCTTCATGTTCGGAATCCCGTACATGAGCAGGCCGCCGATGCGGTCGTCCCGCTCGAAGACGGTCACCGAGTGTCCGGCGCGGTTGAGCTGGGCGGCGCAGGCCAGGCCCGCCGGCCCGGAGCCGATCACCGCGACCTTCCGGCCCGTCCTCTGGGGGGGCGGCTCGGGCACGATCCAGCCCATCTCGAAGCCCTTGTCGACGATCGAGCACTCGATGTTCTTGATCGTCACGGGCGTCTCGTTGATGCCCAGGACACAGGAGCCCTCGCAGGGGGCCGGACAGACCCGGCCGGTGAACTCGGGGAAATTGTTCGTCTTGTGGAGCCGCTCCAGGGCATCCTTCCACTGGTCGCGGTAGACCAGGTCGTTCCATTCCGGGATCAGGTTGTTGATCGGGCAGCCCGAGGCCATGCCCGCCAGGAGCGTGCCGGTGTGGCAGAAGGGGACGCCGCAGTCCATGCAGCGGGACCCCTGCGTGCGGAGCTTGGTCTCCTCCATGTGGAGGTGGAATTCCTTCCAGTCGGCCGTCCGCTCGCTCGGGAGCCGGTCGACGGGAAGCTCCCGCTGGAACTCCATGAATCCGGTCGGTTTGCCCATCGAAATATCCCGTTGTCACCAGTCAATCGATCGTCATCCGGTCCGCTAGCCCCGTCCGGCCGTCGGGGGGACGTCCGGCCGCCATCAGTTCCCGCCCAGTCGCGCCGCGTCCTTCGCGTTCATTTCGAAGGCGGCCATCTCGGCCTCGTCCTCGGTCAGTCCCATCTCGCGCACTTTCTCCTCGGCCTCCAGCGCGCGCTTGAAATCGTGCGGCAGCACCTTCACCAGCTTGGACAAGAGCGAATCCCAGAGCGCCAGGACCTTCCAGGCCTTCTGGCTCTGGGTGGCCTCCGCGTGGTGGCGCACCAGCGTCCGCACGCTCTCGATCTCCTCCGGGTCCTGGAGGGGATAGAGGCCCACCATCGACTGGTTGCAGTGCGACGCGAAGGTGCCGTCCTCGTCGAGCACGTAGGCGTAGCCTCCCGACATGCCCGCCGCAAAGTTGCGGCCCGTCGGCCCCAGGACGACCACCTTGCCGCCGGTCATGTATTCGCAGCCGTGGTCGCCGACGCCTTCGACGACCGCGGTGACGCCGCTGTTGCGGACGCCGAAGCGCTCGCCCGCCATCCCGCGGATGAAGGCGATGCCGTCCGTCGCGCCGTAGAAGGCGACGTTGCCGATGATGACGTTCTCCTCGGCCGCGAAGGTGGCCTCGCGCGGCGGATACACAACGAGTTTGCCGCCCGAGAGCCCCTTGCCGAGATAGTCGTTCGCATCGCCCTCGAGCACCTGGGTGATCCCCTTGGGCAGGAAGGCGCCGAAACTCTGGCCGGCCGAGCCCTGGAAATGGAGCGTGATCGTGTCCGGCGGCAGGCCCTTGTAGCCCCACTTGCGCGTCACTTCGCTGCCCAGGATGGTGCCGACCGTCCGGTCGACGTTCCGGATCGGGAGCGACGCGGCGACGGCCTCGGCCGTTTCGAGCGCCGGCTTGCAGAGCGGGATCAGCTTGCTCTTGTCGAGCGTGGCCTCGAGCTGGTGGTCCTGCTTCTGCGAGCAGAAGCGGCCGACTTCGGGCCCCATCGGGGGCTGGTAGAGGATCTGGCCGAAGTCGAGGCCCTGGGCCTTCCAGTGCTCCACCGCGGTCTTCATCTCCAGGCGGTCGGTGCGGCCGACCATCTCCTCCAGGCGGCGGAAGCCGAGCTTGGCCATCAGCTCGCGCACCTCCTGGGCGATGAACCACATGAAATTGACGACATGGGCCGGGTCGCCGGTGAATTTGGCCCGCAGCTTCGGATCCTGCGTCGCCACCCCCACCGGGCAGGTGTTCAGGTGGCAGACCCGCATCAGGATGCAGCCCAGGACGACGAGCGGCGCGGTCGCGAACCCGAACTCCTCGGCGCCCAGCATCGCGGCCACCACGACGTCGCGGCCGGTCTTCAGCTGGCCGTCCGCCTCGACCACGATGCGGCTGCGCAGGTTGTTGAGCACGAGCACCTGCTGGGTTTCCGCCACGCCGAGCTCCCACGGGATGCCCGCGTGCTTGATCGACGTCAGCGGCGACGCGCCGGTGCCGCCGTCGAAGCCGCTGATCAGGACGACGTCGGCCTTGGCCTTGGCCACGCCGGCCGCGATCGTGCCGACGCCGACCTCGGCGACCAGCTTGACGCTGATGCGCGCGCGGTCGTTCGAGCACTTCAGATCGTAGATGAGCTCCGCCAGGTCCTCGATCGAATAGATGTCATGGTGCGGCGGAGGCGAGATGAGACCGACGCCCGGGGTCGCGTGGCGGACCTTGGCGATCCAGGGATAGACCTTGCTGCCGGGCAGCTGGCCGCCCTCGCCGGGCTTGGCGCCCTGGGCGATCTTGATCTGCAGCTCCTGGGCGTTGGTCAGGTAGTAGCTGGTCACGCCGAAGCGCCCGCTGGCCACCTGCTTGATCGCGCTGTTGCGCGAGTCGCCGTTGGCGTCGGGAACGTAGCGCCCGGGATCCTCCCCGCCCTCCCCGGTGTTCGATTTGCCGCCGATCCGGTTCATGGCGATGGCCAGGCCCTCGTGGGCCTCCTTGGAGATCGAGCCGTACGACATCGCGCCCGTCTTGAACCGCTGGACGAGGGAGTCGGCGGGTTCGACCTCCTCGATCGGGACGGGCTTCGCGTCGAATTTCAGGTCCATCAGGCCTCGCAGCGTGCAGAGGCGCTTCGACTGGTTGTTGACCAGCTCGCTGTACTCCTGGAACACCTTGTAGTTGTTGTTGCGGCACGCGTACTGGAGGCGGTGGATCGTCTCGGGGTTGAAGAGGTGGTGCTCCCCCTCGCGGCGCCACTGGTACTGGCCGCCGGCATCGAGCACGTGCCCGTTCGTCGGACGGTCCGGGTAGGCCCGTTCGTGGCGCATCCGGACTTCCTTCGCGATCACCGGGAGGCCGACGCCGCCGACCCGCGAGGCCGTCCACGTGAAGTACTTGTCGACCAGGTCCTGGCCCAGGCCGATCGCCTCGAAGATCTGGGCGCCCCGGTAGCTCTGGATCGTGGAGATGCCCATCTTGGAGATCACCTTCACGATGCCCTTGTTGACCGCCTTCACGAAGCTCTTCACCCCGTGCTCGTAGTCGGTGTGGATGGTCTGGTCGTGGCAGAGGTCGAAGATCGTCTCGAACGCGAGATACGGGTTGATCGCCGCCGCGCCGTAGCCCAACAGCATCGCGAAATGATGAACCTCGCGGGGCTCGCCGGACTCGACGATGAGCGCGACCTTCGCCCGGTTCCCCTCCCGGATCAGATGGTGGTGGACGCCCGACACCGCCAGGAGCGCGGGGATCGGCGCCAGCTCGGGACTCACGCCGCGGTCGGACAGGATGATCAGCGTGGCGCCGTCCGCCACCGCCTGGCTCGCGGCCGCGCAGAGCTGGCTCATCGCCGTCTCCAGGCCGGGGCCGTCCTCCTTGACCGTGTAGAGCGCGTTCAGCGTCTGGGCCTTGAAGCCCTTCCAGCCCCCGAGCCGCCGGAGCTTCTCGAGCTCCTGGTTGGTCAGGATGGGCGACTTCAGCTTGATGTGGCGGCAGGTGTCGGGCTGGGGATCCAGCAGGTTCTTCTCCGCCCCGATCGTCGTGTCCGTGGACATGATGATCTCCTCCCGGATCGCGTCCACGGGAGGATTCGTCACCTGGGCGAAGAGCTGCTTGAAGTAGTTGTAGAGGAGCTGCGGGCGCTCCGACAGCACCGCGAGCGGGGTGTCCGTGCCCATCGAGCCCAGGGGCTCCACGCCGTTTTCCGCCATCGGGCCGACCAGGATCTTGACGTCCTCCGTCGTATAGCCGAAGGCGTGCTGCCGCTGGAGCACGGTCTTGTGGTCCGGCTCATGGACCTCGGGCGCCTCGGGGACGGCTTCGAGCGGGGTGAGGTTCTCGTCCAGCCATTTCCGGTACGGCTTCTCCAGGGCGATCTGGCGCTTCAGCTGGTCGTCGCCCACGATCCGGTGCAGGTTGAGGTCGATGAGGAACATCCGGCCCGGCTGCAGCCGTCCCTTCACGCGGATGTCCTTCGGGGGGATGCTGAGGACGCCCACCTCGCTGGCCAGCACGACGAGGTCGTTCTTCGTGACGTAGTACCGTGCGGGACGCAGGCCGTTGCGGTCGAGCACGGCGCCGATGCGGCGGCCGTCGGTGAACGCGATCAGGGCCGGCCCGTCCCACGGCTCCATCATCGTGCCGTGGTACTCGTAGAACGCCTTCTTCTCCGGGCTCATGGACTCGTGCCCGCTCCAGGGCTCGGGAATCATCATCATCGCCGAGTGCGGCAGCGAGCGGCCCGCGAGGGTCAGCATCTCCAGCACGTTGTCGAACATGGCGGAGTCGCTGCCGTCGGTGTCGATCACCGGCAGGAGCTTCTCCATGTCGTCGCCGAACTGCGCCGACTCGAACTGCCGCTCGCGGGCGTGCATCCAGTTGATGTTGCCGCGCAGCGTGTTGATCTCGCCGTTGTGGGCCAGGAACCGGTACGGATGCGCGCGGGCCCAGTTCGGGAAGGTGTTCGTGCTGAAGCGGGAATGGACCAGGGCCAGCGACGACTCGAGCAGCGGATCCTCGAGCTCGGGGTAGTACGACGCGAGCTGCGTGGACATCAGCATGCCCTTGTAGACGATCGTCTTGTACGAGAGGCTGGGGATGTAGAACTGCCCCCGCTGCGGGATGCTCGAGGCGCGCACGGCATTCTCGACGCGGCGTCGGATGACGTAGAGCTTCCGCTCGAACGCGAGGTCGTCCCCGATCGCGTCGGAGCGGCCGATGAAGATCTGCCGGACGGCGGGCTCGCCGGCCTTGGCCGTGGGGCCGAGGTTGGAATTGTCGGTCTTCACCGTGCGCCACCCGAGGACCCACTGACCTTCGTCGAGGATGGCCTGCTCGAAGAGGGCCTCGCACTGCTTCCGGGCGCCGGGATCCTTGGGCAGGAAGACCATGCCCACGCCGTATTCGCTGGACCGCGGCAGCTTGAGCCGGAGCTCCTCGCATTCCTTGGCGAGGAAGGTGTGGGGCTTCTGGAAGAGGATCCCCGCGCCGTCGCCGGTATTGGTCTCGCAGCCGCAGGCGCCCCGGTGCTCGAGATTGCAGAGGACCTGGATCGCCTGCGACACGATGGCGTGCGCGGGGCGGTCCTGGAGATCGGCGACGAAGCCGACGCCGCAGGCATCGTGCTCGTAGGCCGGATCGTAGAGTCCCTGTTTCCCCGGGGGGAGGGACGGGGGATTCGTCGTGCTCATCTGCCGTTACCTCGGGAGGCCAGCTTTCCGTTGGGCTTGGAAGGGCTTGCGGGCGACTTGGTTCCCGCGGCGTAGACCCCCGACACCGGCTGGTCCTCGGAGTTCGGTTCGTCGGGTTGTCTCAAGAGTTCGATGAAGCGCTGCGCGGTGGGGCTGGGCTTGGGATTGCGTCGATGCAGGATTCCGAGCGGACGGACGAAGCGCGCGTCGCTGATCGGCACCGCCGCCAGGGTGCCCCCGCGCACCTCGCGCTGGAGCACCGGCGCCGGAAGCAGGGCCACGCCCGCGGCGATCTCGATCGCCTGCTTGATGTTCTCGACGTTGTCGAATTCGAGAACCACGTCCGTCGTCACGCCCTGGTCCCTCAGGAAGCGGTCCACCTTGCGCCGGATCAGGAGGTCCTTGTCGAAGCCGACGTACTTCTGGCCCTCCAGCTGGGCGATCCGGATGCTCCGTTCCCCGACGAAGGGGTGTCCGGGCGGGCAGGCCACGACCATCTCCTCCTCGCGCCAGGGGATGGCCGCCAGCTTGCGCGTCGCCTCCGGGAACGAAATCAGGCCGAAGTCCGCCGTCCCCTCGAGGACGCGCTCCGTGACCCGGTCGGGGTGGAGATACTCGATGTTGATCTGCGAGCCGGGCTGCTGGGCCACGAAGCGCTGGACGTACTGGCTCATGTCGCGCAGGCCGACGGAATAGATCGCCACGACCCGGATGGGCGTCTCGAGCGACGCGCTGGGGCCATTGGAATTCCGGATGGCGGACTCCACTTCCAGGTATTGCTCCACGAGCTTCTTGCAGCCGTCGTAGTAGGTCTTCCCGCAATGCGTCAGTTGAAGCGGGCGGCGCGACCGATCCACCAGCTGCACGCCCAGGCGCTTCTCCAGCTGATTGACGATCTGGCTCACCGCCGATTGCGAGATGCGATTGGCATCGGCGGCCCTGGAAAAACTCTGATTCCGAGCCACGTCGCAAAAGACCTTCAACGCCTCGAATTGCATGCCTCGATCCTACTATTCGCTATCCTAATGTCAATAAATTCATAAATGAGGTTTCCTAATAAAGCAGCCGCCGGTCAAAACCAGATCTTTACCATCGGCGGCGGAAGGGGCTCGAGCCCAAGGGGATGGAGGCCTCAGGATTGGAGGGTGTCGAGGACCGCCTGCCCCCCCTTGGTCCTCCAGCGGTCCAGGAAGTCCCGGGTGGCCCCGGGGTCGGAGAGCAGGGCTTCCGAGAGCACGATCGCCACGCCTTCGCGGACCTCGGGAGCGGCATCCTGCATCAGCGACTCGCACACATAGAACGCCGCCTCGACGTCCCCCATCTGCCGCGTGCGCAGGAGGACTCCCATCGCCGCGGCGCGGCGTTCCCATACGCTGCCGGACAGCGTCCAGTGCTTGAGCACCCGGCACCAGGTGCGGTCCCGCTTCACCAGGCCGCCCAGAAGCTCCACCGCGATGCCGTCGCCGTGATCGGCGCTGCGCACGCTCTTCAGCCAGGTCTTGAACTCCTTCCAGTGATCGTGATCCAGACGCCGCGCCAGGGCGGCGATCATGTGGATGGCGGTGGATCGCTCCTCGTGCCACCGGCTCTTCCACAACGCCCGGGCGACCGCCAGGAGGGGATCGAGCGTCCGGTCTTTCCGGTGACGGCGGGCCACCTCGCGCGCGAGCGAGCGGATCTGGGGCGGAATCACGCCGTGGAAGGCCAGGGGGGAGCCCAGGGTCGACTTGGCGAGCGCGGCGGCGCGGGGATCGCCCATCGCCTTCAGCCGGCGGCGAATCTCCGCGATCTCACTCTTCCCGGCCGGCCCCTTGCGCAATGACGTGCCCTCGTGGGTTCGAGGATACTATAATCCATCGCGTCCTTGGAGGGGGGAGATGCCACATTTCCTGTCGCTGGCCGGACACGCCTCGGTCATTCTCGTCGAGGTGATCGCGCTCGTCTGGATCGGCCAGCGGGCCCTGGAACTCGCGATGCGCCTGCGCTTCCGGCAGGAGCTGCGGGCGAAGGACAATCCCGCCGCCGGGGTGACGCTCGCCGGCTGCTACCTGGCGCTCTTCATCGCCCTCTCCGGCCTCCTCTCGGGCGAGGCCATCGCGCTCGTCGACGACCTCCGCACCACGGCCGTCCACGGCGCGGCGGCGATCGGCGCCATCCTCCTCTCCTCCTTCCTCTGCCGGCCGATCCTCCATCTGCGTCTCAAGGAGGACATCCTGGCGGGGCGCAATCTCGGCGCCGGGCTCGTGTTCGCGTCGGTGCTGATCGCGACCGGGCTCGTCTACCGGGGCGCGGTCCACCTGCAGGATACCCAGCCCGGAATCGTCGCCGCCTTCTTCGCCATGGGAGAAGGATCGCTCCTGGTCTGGCTCCTGGTCTACCAATGGCTCACGCCCTACGACGTGATCGGCGAGATCTCGGAACAGTCCAACACCGCCGCGGCGATCTCCTACTCGGGCGCCACGATCGCGGCCGGCCTCATCGTCGGCAACGCCGTCGAGGGCGAATTCCTGGGCTGGCGCGAGTCGATCGGCGAGGCGTTCCTCTACATGACTCCGCTCCTGGCCCTGCCGCTCGCGCGCTGGATCGTCGTCAACGGCCTGATGCTCGGATTCGGGAGCGTGAACCGGCAGGTGGCGGAGGATCGGAATCCCTCCGCGGGGCTCGTGGAAGCGGCGGCCTATGTCGGGATCGCCCTGTTCGCCGTTCATCTGATCGGGTGATATGAGCAAGCCGTTCGGAAAGCCGCTTCATCACGGGCGCGACCTGACGAAAGGCCTCCGGCTCTCGATCGCCCTGTGGTGCGCCGCCTTCCCGGCCTGGCTGATCTGCCGTCCTGCGGCGAGGCGCTATCCGACCCTGGCGGAGGACCCCCTCTTCTGGCCCGCGGTCGTCGCCTTCGCGCTGGTCTACGCCGCCGCCCTCGCCCGGTGGCTGCGCCGCCGCCCCTCCCCGCGGGCGCCCGGCACGAGCAGCCGCGCGGGACTCTTTTTCTCGCGGTTCCTCCTCTGCCTGGTCCTGTCGTTCCCGCTGGGGATCGCCTCCGCCTTCCTCTACGAACCCGCCCTCGAGGTCGCCAACGGGATCGGCAGCGCCGGCCGCCGCCGCGTGGAGCATGCGATGGTCGACCAGGAGTCCGGCCGCTGGGTGCTCGACAATCCCTACTGGCGCGGCGGCTTCCGGTGGAAGGTCCGGGATTCCTCAGCGCTGCCCGCCGGCCTCAGCGTCGGGTCGGTGGCGACCCTCACCCTGAGGACCGGACTGCTCGGCGCGCAATGGATCGAGTCGATCGACTACACGGTGCTGCCGTGAGAATGGCGTCCCCGGACCTGGTGGACCGCCTGTCCGTCGACTACCACATGTGGAACGCCTATGTCGACGGCCGTCTGTCGGCGCTCGCCGACCCGGTCCGGCTGCCGCGCCGCGATCTGGACGAACTCGCCGCCCTGTCGGAACGCTTCGCGCGCCTGATCGACCGGACGATCGACCTGGTCCGCGCCCGGCCGTCCCTGCTGTCGTTCTACGGCTTCGGCGCCCGCCTCCGGCGGATGCTGGACAGCGAGACGGCACCGCGACCGGTCACCCTCGCCCGGTACGACGCGTTCCGCACGCCGGACGGCTGGAAATTCTCCGAGTTCAATTGCGACGTCCCCGGGGGCATCCACGAGGGAGCGGGCCTGAACGACCTGATCGGCGGGGATCCCTCGCGCTTCCGCGTCGTCGATCTCCTCGTGGACTCGCTCTGCCGCGACACGGTCCGACCGGCGGTCGCGATCTGTTACGCGTCGGGCTTCGCGGAGGATCTCGAGCAGTGCCAGTTCCTCCGTCGCGAGTGGGGTCGGGTCGGCATCCGCGCCGTGCTCTGCAATCCCGAAAACCTCGTCTGGAACGGGCGGGACCTCCGCGCGTTCGGCGAGAAGATCGATCTCGTCTACCGCTTCTTCCCCGTGGAGTGGATGACGGAGATCGACAATCTCGACGCCCTTCTGTCCGCCTCGCGCTCCGGCCGGCTTCCGATGATCAACGGCTTCTGGTCCCTCGTCGCCCAGTCGAAGAAGACGATGGCCCTCTGGCACGAACACCGGGACCTCTTCGACGCGTCCGAGCGGGACCTCATCGTCCGCCATGTTCCCCGAACCGAGGCGTTCCGGATCGGGGAGCTCGGCCGGTACCGGCGCGAGCGCGAGCGCCTCGTGGTCAAGCGGCAGTTCGGGCGCATCGGCGAAGAAGTGCTCCTGGGGAGCCGCTGCAGCGACCCGGAGTGGGCCGACTGGCTGGCCTGGCCGGCCTCGGAGCCCCAGGAATGGATCGTCCAGGACCGCTTCGACCCTCTCCCGATCGACGTCGGCGGCGACACCCTTTATGGATGCTTCGGCCCGTACGTCGTCGACGGCCGTTTCGGCGGGCTCTACAACCGGTTCGCTCGGGACGGCTTCATCGCGTTTAACGCCCTGGTGGGCGCGGTGGTGGAGGAATGAAGAAGAACCTGGGTCGCGCGGGGTTCATCTCGCTCACCCTGGGCGCGATCGGCTGCGGCGAACCCTCGGCGCCGGAGCCGCTCCGGCCCAAGGAGCTCTTCTCCTCCGACACGGTCCCCCAGGACAGCCGCAACGGGGAAGGCTGGAGGAAGTTCCTCGCCCCGACGGACCTGCACCGGGCCTGGGCCCCGGAGGCGCGGAGCCCCTGGCGCCCGTTCTACAAGCCCACGCTGATCGCCGCGATGGCCGCCGTCGAATCCGCCGCGCTCCCGGTCGTCAACATCGGCATGCCTCCCGCGATGGCCGAGGCGGAGCGATTCGCCGGGACGGTGCAGCCGGGCGATACGGCGATCTTCGTGGACCTGATCGGGGAACAGTCCGTCGTCTGGGCCGCCGCGCTCCGGCGCTCGGGCTTCGTTCCCGTCCTGGCCATCAACAACTGGCCCCACCAGTTCGGCATCCTCCGGCTCGAACGGCCGCTCGGGGCGCTCCTGTACTACGCCGAGGAGGTGTCCCGGACCCGGCTTCCGGCCGACGCGCCGCCGGTCTTCATCCTGGAGCGTTCCCGGCTGGCGCAGAAGGCGCTGAACCCCTCGTCCGGGCAGTTCGACAACCGGTACTTCCACGCGCCGACGGACTTCCCGTCCGCCGCCGAGTTCCAGAAGCGGGGCATCCGAAGCATCGTCTACGTCAATCCCCGGGGGATCACCCCGGGCTGCGAGGAGGACGACCTGAACGGCTACTTCGTCGCCCTGGCGGCGGGGGGACTGCGCTTCACCTACGTCCGGTCCCATGCGTCCGGCTTCGATGCCGGCCTGGTCGACACCCTGCCGCGGGAAACGATCTTCACGACGCCCGCCCTGGCGGAATACGCGTCGAGTCCGGGCTACCGGGCCCACTATTACCACTCCTACTATCATTACAGCACCTGGCACAGCACGAGCTACTGGACGCGCTCCTCCGGCGCCTGGGGGGGCTCCAGCGCGTCGTCCGGATGGACCGGCGACGGCCCCGGCAGCGGGTTTTCTTCATAGGAGAGGCCATGGACGACAAGCAGATGACGGACCTCCTCAACCGGAAGATCGAGTGGATGGGCAAGCTGTACCAGGAAGCGGAGAATCTGGACATGTACCAGTGGACCCGCGTCCAGGGCGTCCGGCACCGCTGCGGCGGCGAGATCTACGTCTACGTCGAGACCACGGGCATCGGCTACGTCTGCGCCAAGTGCCAGGACGCGGAAGTGCTCTAGGGCCGACCCGATCCGCGAAAACCCTGAACGCGGGCGCCCCCCGCTCCGTCTAAGCGATAGCTGTTGAGGAGCCTCCCGGAGCAGGGTATCCTATGAAGGTCGTGAACGAACGGAAGGAGCTCATCCGGTTCGCCCGCCGCGCCCGCGCCCGGCAGGGGCTGGTGCGCTCCGTCGACGTCACCCTGCGCGCCCTGTTCTACTCCCTTTGTGCCTCCCTCGCGGCCCTCGTCGCCGCCAAGCTGCTGGGCCTGGCGATCCCCGTGAGGGAAAGCCTGGGCGGCCTGGCCGCCGTCGTCGGGGTCGCCGGCGGGATCGCCCTCATCTTCCCCCGTCTGGACCTCCTCGAAGCCGCCGCGCGGGTGGACGAGCGGGCCGGCTGGAAGGAGCGGCTCTCCAGCGCTCTGGCCCTGGGCCCCCTCCAGCATCCGATGGAATACGCCCTCGTGGAGGATGTTCGGGAGAAATTGAAGGAACAGAAGCCGTCGCGCCTCTTCCCGCTCCGGGCGCCCCGCGAGCTCAAGCTGACGCCCCTGGTCGCCATCGCCATCGCCGCCGTCTCCTACCTCGTCCCGCAGGTCGACCTGCTCGGCTATGTGGCCCGGGAGAAGGACAAGAAGAGGGAGAAGGAGGAGATCTCCCTCGCGATCGAGAAGCTGGAGCACCGGAAAAAGGAACTCGAGAAGAGCGATCGTCCGATGGACAAGGTCAAGGACGCCATCAAGAAGATCGACGCCCTCGCCGCCGAATTCCAGAAGAACCCTCCGCCCGACCGGAAGGAGGCGATCGCCCAGATCTCGAAACTGAGCGACGAGCTCAAGCAGCTCAAGGACGATCTCGCCAAGGGCGCCGCGATCGCCGACAAGGTCCAGAAGGCCGCCTCCGACAAGGGCGGCGACACCGGCGAGCTGGGCAAGCTCCTCCGGGAGGGGAAGTTCGCGGAGGCCGTTCAGGAACTCGCGAAGATGCGGAACGCGCTCCAGGAAGGAAAGCTGAGCCCCGCCGAGCGCGAGAAGCTCCGCAAGGAAATGGAATCCCTCATGGAGAAGATGTCCAAGGAGAAGGACCTCAACCAGCTGGAGAAGAAGCTGGCCGAGGCCCTGAAGGGCCTGCAGGACGGCGACGAGAAGGGCCTCGACGGCCTCCAGAAGGAGCTCGGCAAGATGGACAGCGAGCTGAACGAAGCCGACCAGCTCGCCGAGGCCCTGAAAGACCTCGAGAACCTGACCGACGCGCTGGCCAAGGGCGAGGGCGAGTGCCCGAAGTGCGGCCAGAAGAAGGGCAAGTGCAGCTGCAAAGGCGACGGCATCGAAGGCAACAAGGAACACGACGAACCCGGCGACGGCCTGGGCGAAGGCAAGGGGTACGGCACCCGCCCGGAGAATCCGACCGAGTTCGATACCGAAAAGTCCAAAGTCAAATCGAAGCTCGGCAAGGGCACCTACGTCGGCTCCTATTTCATGAAAGGGGAGCCTCCCAAGGGTGAAGCGGCCACCCAGTACGCGGAAGTGGAGCGCGCCTACGCCGAGGAGGCGATGGACGCCCTCAACAAGCAGAAGGTCCCGGCCGCCCAGCGCGACTACGTCCGCGACTACTTCGACGCCATCCGGCTGGAAAAGACGGGCAAATCCAAGTAGCCATTCGGCTCGGAGGAGAAGGCGCTTTCATGAGAGCCGTGCTCGTCGGCTTCATCCTCCTCCTGGCCTCCTGCAGCCCCCGCACCGACGAGATCGTCGTCTATGCCTCCGTCGACGAGGTCTACGCCCGCCCCCTGTTCGAGGAGTTCACGCGCCGCAGCGGCGTGCGCGTCCTGCCGGTCTTCGACACGGAGGAGGCCAAAACGCTCGGCCTCGTGCACCGGCTCCTCGCCGAAAAGGCCCATCCGCAGTGCGACGTGTTCTGGGCCGGCGACTGCGTCCGGACCGCCCTGCTGAAGAGGGAGGGCGTTCTCCAGCCCTTCCAGCCCAAGGCGGGCGCCGACATCGCCGCGCCGTGGCGCGATCCGGACCATGCGTGGACGGGATTCGGGGCCCGCGCCCGGGTCATCGTCTACAACACGACGTCCGTCAAGGAACCGCCGCGCACCCTCTCGGCCCTGGCGGATCCGAAGTGGCGCGGACGCGTCGCGATCGCCAATCCCCTCTTCGGGACCACCGCCAACCACTTCGCCGCCCTCGGTGAAACGGAAGCCCTCCGGCTCGCCGCCGCCCTCAAGGCGAACGGCGTCCGGGTCGTCGGCGGGAATTCCCACGTGCGGGACCTCGTGGCGAGCGGCGACTGCGACGTCGGCCTCACGGACTCCGATGACGTCTGGATCGGCAAGGACCGGGGGGACGCGATCGGCCTGGTCTACCCCGACCAGGAGGGCGCGGGCACGCTGGCCATCCCGAACTCCGTCGCCCTGGTGCGAGGAGCGCCCCACGAGGAAAACGCCCGTCGCTTCATCGAGCACCTGCTGTCGCCCGAGACGGAACGCTTCCTCGCCGCGAGTCCGTCGAGGCAGCTGCCGGTCCGCCCGTCCGTCTCGGTCGAGCTTTCGAAGATCCGGACGATGGCCGTCGACTGGGGAACGCTGTCGGACTCGGAGGGGCTTCTGGACCGCGTGAAGCGCGCGCTGGGATTATGAGGCGCGCCTGGGGTCTCGTCCTGGCGGCTCCCCTGGCGGGCTTCCTCCTCGAGGCGGCCGTCGGGGCGGGACGCGCCACCCTGCAGCTCCGCGCCTGGGGGACGACGCTCGTCGTCGCGGGCGGGGCCGCCCTCCTGGCCCTGGGGTTCGGGATCCCCGCGGGCGCCGCGCTCGCCCACAGCCGGCGGACGCTTTTTCGGGTCCTCACCCTGCTCCCGCTCCTCCTCCCTCCGGTGCTGGGAGCCGCGGCCTGGCTCGCCGCCCGGCTGCCCGCTCCCGGAGCGCCGGGCTGTGCCCTCATCCTCGGCTGCCTGTACTGGCCGGTCGTCGCCCTGCTGCTCGAGGCGTCCCTCCGCCGCCTCCCGGCCGACGCGATCGACGCGGCATCGCTGCAATGGTCGACGCGGCGGCTTCTCGGCATGGTCGTCTGGCGCCACGTCCGGCCCGCCCTCCTCGGCGCGGCCCTGCTCGTGTTCCTTCTGGCGGCTTCCGAATTCACCGTCCCGGCGCTCTTCGTCGTCCCGACGGTCTCGATGACGGTCTACGAGGAGATCAGCGCGTTCCGCACGAGGTCGGCCGCCGCGGCGGCCCTCCCGCTCGTCGCCCTCGCCGTCGCCCTGGCGTGGATGCTCCGCCGCGCGCCGGTGCTCCCCGCGTCGTCGCCGGTCCGCCCCTTCCTCCAGGGCCCGCTTTTGGCGGCCGCCCGCGCGCTGGCGGGCGTCGCCTGGGCCGCCACCGCCCTCCTCCCCGCGGTCCTCTTCGGCTGGCGGGCCGGCTCCTTCTTCCGGAATGCCGCGATGAATCTCGAGCCGATCGGATGGAGCCTGATCTACGCCGGGGCGACCGCCCTGATCCTGATCACCTGGTCCTCCCTGGGCGGCCCGCGCCGGAGCCGCCTCGAGCCGCTTTGGCTCGCGACGCTCGTCCTTCCCGGCGTCATCGCGGGGCTGGGCGCGCTCAAGATCGCCGAGCGCAGCGGCGTCTTTCCGTACCTCGCCCCCAGCGGCGCACTCTTCGTGCTCGCCCTGATGGCGCGCTTCGCCTTCGTCGCCTGGCTTCCCCTGCGGGAGCCGGTCGACCGTTCCCAGATCGACGCGGCCGAGCTTGCGGGGCTCTCGCGCTTCCGGATCTGGAAGGGGATCCTCCTGCCGGCGATGCTGCCGCGGGCGGCCGCGGCGGGCGCCGTCGTCTTCGTCCTGGCGATGGGCGAGATTGGCCCCGCGGTGCTGCTGACGCCGCCGGGACGCATGACCGCGGCGCAGCACCTGTTCGGCCTGATGCACTACGGCTACGACGGCGTCGTGGCCGCGCTCGCCTTGTTCCTGTTCGGCGCGACGGCCCTGGTCACCTGGAGCGCGATGAATGTCGGGCGTTTCCGTACAAATCGACTCGCTGGTTAAGCGGCTGGGCGGACGCGAGATCCTGCGCGGCCTGTCGCTGGCGGTCGAGCCGGGCGAATGGATCGCCCTGCTCGGCCCCTCCGGAGCCGGCAAGACCACCCTGCTCCGCGCGATCGCGGGGCTGGTGGCTCCCGACGCGGGTCGCGTCCTCCTGGACGGCCGCGACGCCGGCTCCCTCGCCCCCCGGGACCGGAGGGTGGGATTCGTCTTCCAGGACCTCGCCCTGTGGCCGTATCTCACCGTCCTCGAGCATCTGGGATCGGCGTCGTCCGGGGCGCTGGTGGAGCGGTTCGGCCTGCGGGGGATGGAGGAGAAGCGGCCCGACGAGCTTTCGGGCGGCGAACGCCAGCGCCTCGCCCTGGCCCGCGCCCTGGCCTGCGATCCGCGGGTCCTCCTGCTCGATGAGCCCTTCTCCAGCCTCGATCCGATCCTTCGGCGCACGCTGTCGGATACCCTGGCGGACCTCCAGCGGGAGCGCGGCCTGACGACGCTGTACGTCAGCCACTTCCTCGAGGCTCCCGTGCTCCGCGCCTCCCGGGTCGCCCTCCTGCGCGACGGCCGTCTCGAGCAGGTCGGCACGATGTCCGACCTGAGAACGAGGCCCTCGAACGACTGGGTCGCCGCGTTCGTCGCCGACGAAGCGGGGATCGAGACGTGAGACTCGTGGCCGGCCTCCTCGTCCTCCTGACCGGCTGCGGCAGATCGGGACCGCCCGAGGCGCCCACGCCGATCCGGACGATCGGCGGACCGGGCTCGGAGGCGGGCCGCTTCGCCACCCCTCGGGCCAGCGCCTGGGATCCGCGCGGGTTTCTCTACGTGGTCGACAAGACGGCGCGGATCCAGAAGTTCGACGCGACGGGGGCGTACCTCCGGGGCTGGTCGACTCCGGAGAGCGAAAAGGGACGCCCCACCGGCCTGCTCGTCGACTCCAAGGGCGAGCTCTGGGTCGCCGACACGCACTATCACCGGGTGCTCCACTATTCGCCGGAAGGGGCCCTCCTGTCCGAGTTCGGCTCCGAAGGGACCGGGCCGGGCCAGTTCCTCTACCCGACCGGGATCGCCATCAGCGCCGACGGCTCGATCTTCGTCTCCGAGTACGGAGGCAACGACCGGATCCAGGTGTTCGCCCGGGACGGGACGACGATCCGGGCCTGGGGACGCTACGGGACGGAGCCGGGAGAGTTCGCGCGGCCCCAGGGGATCGCCATCACGGGCGACACGATCTATGTCGCCGATGCCGCCAATCACCGCGTCCAGGTCTTCACCCTGGGAGGCGCCCTGCTCCGATCCTGGGGCGGCCTGAAGTACCCCTATTCCGTCTCCCCCGACCCGGACGGCAACATCCTGGTCGCGGAGTACGGACGACACCGCGTGTCGAAGTTCACCCCGGACGGACGGCCGCTCGCCGCCGCGGGGCGGCCCGGCACGGGTCCCGAGGAGCTGAACACGCCCTGGGCGGCCATTCCGATCGGAGGCGACCGCATCGCCGTCGTCGACTCCGGCAATCACCGCGTCCAGCTCTGGCCCGCGAGCCTCCTCGGGGGCCACCCATGAGCTTCGGACAGCCCTGGTTCCTGCTCCTGCTCCTGGGGCTCCCCCTGGTCGTCCTCTTCGCGCGCTGGAGCCGCGCCGGCCTGGAGGCCGGCCGTTCCGTCGCCGGCTCGGTCGTCCGCTCGCTTCTCGTCGTCGCCCTCGCCTTCGCGCTCGCGGACGCCCAGTGGGTCTCGAAGTCGTACCGCACGTGCACCCTCTTTCTGCTGGATCACTCGTTCAGCATCCCGCCGGACATCCAGCGCAAGGCGTTCCTCTGGATCAGCGACCAGCTGAAGAAGCTTCCGAAGGACGACAGCGGGGGCGTCATCGTCTTCGGCGAGGACGCGATGATCGAAGTCCCGCCGGTGGAGAAGCCGGAGCTGAGCGGGCCGACCTCCCTGGTCGGGCGGACCGCGACCGACATCGGCGCGGCCATCCGCCTGGCGCTGGCCGTGTTCCCCCCGACCTATCAGAAGCGGATCGTCATCGTCTCCGACGGCAACGAAAACCGGGGCAACGCGGTCGCGGAGGCGGAGCTGGCCCGGACCCAGGGGGTCGTCATCGACGTCCTCGCGCTCAAGTACGAGTACGCCAACGAAGTCTGGATGGAGAGCCTGCTCGTTCCGTCCGATCTCATCCCGAAGGAGCCATTCGACCTGACCGCGGTCCTCAACTCGCAGCAGCCGGGACCGGCCACGCTGTCCATCTTCCGCAACGGGGAACTCCTCTCCCATCAGACCGTCCAGCTCAACAAGGGGAAGAACGTGTTCACGGTGAAGCAGCGGGTCGAGTCCGCCGGCAGCTACGCCTACGAGGCGGTGGTGGAGATGGCCGGGGACACGATCAGCTCGAACAATTCCGCGCAGGCCTTCGCCCACGCGCAGGGCGAGGCGCGGATCGCGCTGGTGGGCGGGGACGCGTCGGACACGGACGACCTAGCCGCCGCGCTGCGCGACGAGGGGCTGCAGGCGACGGTCTTCCAGCCCGAGCATTTCCAGGCCGGCCGGGTCGACGTCGCCGATTTTGACTGCGTGGTCGTCTCCAACGTCGAGGCCATCCGCCTGGGCCAGGGGGCGATGCAGGCGATGGAGGCGGCGGTGCACGACGCGGGCGTCGGCTTCATCATGATCGGCGGCGAGCACGGCTACGGACCCGGCGGCTACCGCGGCAGCCCGATCGAGGAGCTGCTGCCGGTGACGATGGAGCAGCCCCAGCGGCGGGTGATCCCCAACGGCGCGCTCTGCCTCATCCTGCACACCTGCGAAATCGCCGACGGGAACTACTGGGCCAAACAGATCGGCAAGGCCGCGCTCAACGTGCTCGGACCGCGCGACTACATGGGCGTCCTCCTCTACAACAACAGCACCGAGTCGTGGCTCTTCGACATGCAGCTCGTCCAGGACCGCGGAAAGCTCCATGCGCTCCTGGACACCTGCCAGCCCTGGGATATGCCGAGCTTCGAGCTGGCCTACCAGAAGGCCCACGTCGGACTCGTCCCCGTCACCGCCGCATCGAAGCACATCGTGGTCATCTCCGACGCCGACCCGGACGGGCCCACCGACGCGACGGTCGACGCGATCATCAAGGACCGGATCACCGTCAGCACGGTGGCCATCAGCCCGCACGGGGCGAGCGACGTGGCGCGCATGCAGCGGACGGCCCTGCGCGCGGGCGGACGCTTCTACGAGGTCACGGATCCGACCAAGCTGCCGCAGATCTTCATCAAGGAGGCGGCGACGATCCAGCGCTCCATGGTGATCGAAGGCGACATCCCCCCGGTCGTCATGGGCGCGACCGACGCGCTCAAGGGGATTCCCCGGGACGCGATCCCCCTCCTCCGGGGCTATACGATCACGCATCCCAAGCCGCTTTCCCGGACCTCGCTCGGCGCGCTCGTCCCCAAGGATCAGACCGGCGGCGAGACGCAGTTCGACGGCCTCCTGGTCGAATGGACCTACGGCCTGGGGCGGACGATGGCGTTCACCTCGGATGCCAAGAAGCGCTGGGGGGCCCACTGGGTCGCCTGGGACAACTACCGCAAGTTCTGGAGCCAGGCCGTCCGCTCCGTGCTCCGGACGGTGCCCCGCTCCCCCTACGCGATCCAGACGCAGATCGAGGGCGGCAAGGGCAAGGTCACCATCGACGCGATCGACGACCAGGGGAAGTTCATCCACACGCTGCAGTTCCAGGGATCCGTCACGTCGCCCGAGGGCAAGAAGCAGGGACTGGCCTTCCGCCAGGTCGGGCCCGGCCGCTACGAGTCGGAGTTCGAGGCCGGAGCGGTGGGCGTCTACACGGTGACCGGCACGTTCGAAGGGGCGCACGGCGAGAAGGGATACCTCTCGCAGGGGGTGCCGCTCTCCTACGCCGCGGAATACCGCGATCTCAAGTTCAATCTCTCGCTCCTGAGCCAGCTCCACGAGCGCACCGGGGGCCGCCGCCTCGCGCTCGACACGCCCGTCTACGTGCCGCTCAGCCGGTCCGCCGGCGTCTCGATGCCGCTCTGGCCGCACCTGCTGATGCTGGTCCTGGCGCTGTTCCCGCTCGACATCTTCATCCGCCGCGTCGCGGTGGACTGGCCGGCCGTGGGGCGGCGCCTCGCCAGGACGGTCCGGCGGACGCCGAGGCCGGTGACGGCGGCCGAGATTCCCGCCTCCATCCAGCAGCTGGCCCGCGCCAAGCAGGAAATCCGCGCCGAACAGCTTCCTCCGGTCCGCGGCCCCGTCGACCTGGGAACCCCCTCCGGCGCCCCCCCGACGGGACGTCCCGGCCCCCCCGTCCCGCCGGCCGCCCCGGCGGCGGCCCCCGCCCAGGAGAAGAAGCCCGCGCCCGCCGACGCGACGCCCGACCCCGGCGGGTATCTGAACCGGCTGCTCGACGCGAAGAAGAAGTCCCAGCAGAAACCGAAGGAATAGGCCCCCAGAACGAGGTGACGGAATGAGCGATGCGAAGGAACAGGTGGCGGAGTTCCAGAAGGACTTCCGCCGGATCGAGGCGGAGCTGGGAAAGATCATCGTGGGCCACCACGAGGTCATCCGGGGGGTGCTCACCGCGCTGTTCGCGGGCGGCCACTGCCTGCTCGAAGGCGTTCCGGGCCTGGGCAAGACCCTGCTCGTGCGCACCCTCGGCAGCGTGCTCCAGCTCAAGTTCAACCGGATCCAGTTCACGCCGGACCTCATGCCGGCGGACATCCTGGGCACGAACCTCGTCGCCCAGAACGCCCAGGGCGACCGCGTGTTCAAGTTCCAGCAGGGGCCGATTTTCACGCAGATCGCCCTGGCGGACGAGATCAACCGCGCCACGCCCAAGACCCAGTCGGCCATGCTCGAAGCCATGCAGGAGCACGCCGTCACCGTCGGCGGCCAGCGCTACGTCCTCGAGGAGCCCTTCCTCGTCCTGGCCACCCAGAACCCCCTCGAGATGGAGGGCACCTATCCGCTGCCCGAGGCGCAGCTCGACCGCTTCCTCTTCAAGATCCTGGTCTCGTTCTCCTCGCTGGACGAGCTGCGCCGCATCCTCGAGCGGACGACCGACAAGCAGAACATCCAGGTGGACAAGATCGTCGACGGCGCCCGAGTCCTGGCCCACCAGGCCCTCGTCCGCGACGTCGTCGCCGCGCCGCACGTGAAGGACTACGTCTCCCGCCTGGTCTGGGCCACGCATCCCGAGTCGGAGCTGGCTCCCGACACGGTGAAGAAGTTCGTGCGGTTCGGAGCGAGCCCGCGCGGAGCCCAGTCCCTCATCCTGGCGGCCAAGGTCGCCGCGCTCGTCGACGGCCGCTTCAACGCCGGATTCCAGGACGTCAAGGCCGCGGCGCATCCCGCCCTCCGCCATCGCATCCTGCTCAACTTCGAGGGGGAGGCCGAAGGCATCAAGATCGAAAAGGTCATCGACGAGATCCTCCAGCTGGTGACGCCCGACCTCAAGGCCGCCGCGGCGACCGCATGAGGAAAAGCACGCTCCTGGACGCCTCGCTCATCGCCCAGCTCGATCATCTCGAGCTGGTGGTGCGGCGGCTCTTCACCGGCCGCACCCAGGGCGAGAAGCGCTCCAAGCGGCGCGGGTCCGGATCGGAATTCGCCGACTACCGCGACTACTCCCAGGGCGACGATCTCCGCCACATCGACTGGAACGTCTACGGTCGCCTCGACCGGCTCTTCCTCAAGCTCTTCCACGTCGAGGAGGACCTGCGGCTCTCCCTCTTCGTGGACACCAGCCTGTCGATGGCGCACGGGGAGCCCTCGAAGCTCCAGTACGCGAAGAAGCTCGCCGCGGCCCTCGCCTATGTCGCCCTCGCCAACCTCGACCGCGTCACAATCGAGGCGGCGAACGGGTCGAGCCTCGACCGCCTCCCCCCGACCCGGGGGAAGCAGCAGGTCTGGCGGCTTCTGGAGTTCGTCGAGGACCTGGTCGCCCAGGGGACGACCGACCTGGCGGACGGACTCCGGCAGTTCTCGCTCCGCAACGACACGCCCGGGATGAAGGTGGTGATCTCCGACTTCCTCGACAAGCGCGGCTACCAGGGCGCGCTGAAATGGCTGCTCAAGGGAGGAAACGAGGTCGTCGTGGTCCAGGTCCTCAGCCCGCAGGAAGTGAAGCCGACGATCGTCGGGGATCTCTCGCTCGAGGACTGCGAGGACGGTCAGCTCACGGAGGTCTCGATCACGGCCGGCCTCCTTCGGCGCTACGACCAGAACCTGAAGTCTCTGGTCGGCGGCCTCCGGGACTACTGTCGGACCCGCGGCCTGGCGTATTTCTTCGTCCAGTCCTCGCACCCCGTCGAGGAGGTGATCCTCAACTCCATGAAGCGGACGGGGGTCGTCCGATGAGCCTGATGAACCCCTGGGCCCTGGTCTGGATCGCGGCCGCCGCGCCGGTGATCCTGATGTACTTTCTCAAGCTGAAGCGGAAGAAGGTCCCGGTCTCGAGCACCTGGCTGTGGGCCCGGTCCATCCAGGACATCCGGGTCAACGCGCCCTTCCAGAAACTCCGGAGCAGCCTGCTCCTCGTCCTCCAGGTCCTGCTCCTCCTGGCCGCGGTCCTCGCCCTCAGCGATCCGATCGGGCGCACGACCCCGCCCGACGAGCGGCGCTGGGTGTTCCTCATCGACCGCTCGGCGAGCATGCAGATGAAGGACGTCAAGCCCAGCCGGCTGGAGAAGGCCAAGGAGGCGGCCAAGGAGCTCCTCCGGAGCTGCGGCCCGCGCGACGAGATCATGATCGTCGCCTTCTCCAACCGCGCCCAGGTCCTCTCGCCGCTCACCGCCGACCGGGGCGCGATCGAGCGCGCCATCGACGCGGTCGAGCCCGCCGATACCGGGACGCGCATCCAGGAGGCCTTCCGCATCGCCGCGAGCGCCGTCCTGCCCTACAAGTCCCGGACGATCGTCATCCTCAGCGACGGCCGCTTCGAGCCGCTCCAGACCGGCTCCGAGCCGATCGACCTGAAGTACGTCCCCATCGGCGGGGAGGTCCGCAATGCCGCCGTGACCGCCATCGAGGTCAAGCGTCCCCAGAAGGCCGACGATCCCTACACCGTCTTCGCCCAGCTCGACCTCTTCGCCAAGGAGGAGATCGAGGTGCCGGTCGAGCTCCACGTCAACGGCGAGCTCAAGGCCGTCAAGAAGGTGAAGATGGCCCCGAACAGCAGCGGCGCGGTGATCTTCGAGGTCTCCAAGCCGGAGCCGCAGATCGTGGAAGTGAAGATCGCCATGGACGACGACCTGGACGCGGACAACCGCGCCTGGGCCGTGGTGCGTCCCGACCGCCCCCGCCTGCTGATCGCCGGCCCCGGCAATTTCTTCCTCGAAAAGGCGCTGGCTCAGGTTCGCGACATGGACGCGTTCAGCGCGGAGGACTTCGCCAAGACGTCCATGGGGGACTATGACATCGTCGTCCTCCACGGGATCCTGCCCGAGAGCCTCCCCGAAGGCCGCTACCTGATCCTCGGCGAACTGCCCAAGTGGGAAGGCCTGAAGGCGGAAGGCGAGCTGGCCCAGCCCGCGGTGGTCGACTGGGACCGGCGCCACCCCGTGGCCCGGATGGTGAACTTCAACGGCCTTTACGTGAAATCCGCCCCGAGGATCGCGCTCCCTCCGTTCTCGAGCGCCGTCGTGGAAGCGCCCGACAACGTCCCGCTGATCTTCACCTACGAGAAGGGGCGGACGCGGGCGGTGGTCGTGACGTTCAAGCTGCTCGACAGCGACTGGCCGCTGCGCCTCTCGTTCCCGATGTTCCTCTCCAACGCGCTGGACTGGCTTCGCGACGACGGGCACGCGCAGGCGCGGCCGGGCGAGGCCTTGCGCGTCCGCCTCGGGGACGACGAGACGGAGGTGAACCTCGCGGGACCCGGCGGCCGCACGGCGAGACTGACGGGCGAGAGCGGCCGCGACGTCGTCTACGGCGACACCGACCGCTGCGGGCTCTACACGGTCACGCGGAAAAAAGGCGTGCAGCGCATCGCGCTCAACCTGCTCGACCCCCTGGAATCCAAGGGGACGGTGGAACGGGAGATCAAGACCGTCTCCGGACAGGTGACGGCCGGCAGCGCGGTTCCGCCGATCGTCCGGCCCTATTGGCGCTGGCTGGCCCTGGCCGTGTTCGCGCTCCTCCTCGGGGAGTGGGTCATCTACCACCGCCGCATCGAGATCTGATCCGCGTGCTGCCGATCTTCCTCGCCGTGGGAGCTCTTGCGCTGGTGGCCTGGCTCTCGGTCGCCCTGAGGCCGGGGCGCTCCTGGAGCATGACCCCGGTGGCGGAGGACGAGCCCGCGCCTCCCGACTTGCCCGCCTGGCCGGCGGTCCGGATCCTGGTGCCGGCCCGAAACGAGAGCGGGCCGCTGCCCCGGACCCTTCCCGCCCTGACGGCGCAGGACTATCCGGGCGACTGGACGATCGTGCTGGTCGACGATCGATCCGCCGACGGCACCGCGTCCCTGGCCCGGCGGCTGGGCGGGCCCCGCACGAGGGTGATTCCCGGAAAGCCCCTCCCCGACGGCTGGATCGGGAAGGTGTGGGCGCTGGAGCAGGGCCTGGAAGGCGCGACGGAACCCTATGTGCTCCTCACCGACGCCGACATCCTTCACGCGCCCGGATCCCTGCGGAGACTGGTCGCCGAGAGCGAGCGCGACGGGCTGGCGCTCAACAGCCGCATGGCCCGGCTGCGCTGCGAGTCGGCGGCGGAGCGGCTGCTCATCCCGCCGTTCGTGTGGTTCTTCAGCCTCCTCTACCCGATGCGGCGGACCCACGAGCCGGGGCGCGCCGCCGCGGCGGGCGGCTGCGTCCTCCTCCGGCGGGAGGCCCTCCAGAAGGCCGGAGGCTTCGGCTCGATCCGAGGAGAGATCATCGACGACGTCCAGCTCGCCCGCCGCGTGCGGGACGCGGGAGGGTCGCTGCGCCTTTCGCTCTGCCGGAGCGACGTCCGGAGCCTGCGCGAGTACGAGACCGTGGGCCCGATCTGGACGATGGTCCGGCGCACCGCGTTCGCCGAGCTCCGCCGCTCCTGGCTCCGCGTGGCGGGCGCCCTGGCGTCGATGCTCCTCCTGTTCGCGGTCCCTCCGCTGCTCCTGGCCGCCGGCGCGGGGCTGGCCGTCATTGACCGCCGATTCCTCGCGGTCGCGGCCCTGGGACTGCTGACCTGGACGGTGATGGCGGGGCTCTACCGCCCCGCCCCGCGCTTCTTCGGACTCTCGGGCGTCCGCGCGTGGACGCTGCCGCTGGCGGGACTCCTCTACGGCCTCATGACGCTCGACTCCGCGCTCCGCGGCGGCCGGAGCGACTGGCGACAGGCGACGGGGGTTCTCTTTTTTTGAGGAGGAGCTGCGGAAAACCACGCCGGATGCCGATTCTCTCTTCTCTGGAGACACGCCGTACCGTATACTGCAAGAGGTTTAGGAGATACCGCCCGCATGACTCCTTTCGATGAAACCGTGGTCTTCGTGAAAGTGGACAAGCTCCGGGATCGCATCGCCCGCCTGGGAAAGAACACGAATCCGGAAGAGTGGCAGGAGACGCGGCTCCTGATCCGCGCGCTCACCGAGAGCGTCGCGAAGCTCCAGAAGCCGGCCACGCCGGCCTCGCGCCGGGTGCGCCTGGACGCGCCCGAAGCCCTCAGCGCCGACTGGGACGAACTCGTCGAGACGCTCGTCAAGAAGGGCGTCAAGACCGAAAAGTAGATCCCGCGCGCCTTCCTCGATCCTTCCGTCCCCGCTCTTCCCCTCTTTACGTCACGCGTCCCACCGCGAACTTGAGATAGTCCCCCTCCGGAAAACCCTGCAGCACGGGATGGTCGAATCCTGCGCCCCGGAGCTCCTGCAGATGGAACCTCCGGCCCGCCGCCCTCGCGCCCGCCTCCACGCTCGCCAGGAATTCCTCGCGAGGGACATGGCTGGAACAGGATGCCGCGCAGAGCAGGCCGCCCTTGGTCGTCGCGGCCGACGCCAGCCGGTGCAGCCGGACATAGGCCCGGCGCGCCTGCTCCCGGGCCCCCTGGTTCGGCGCGAAGCTCGGGGGATCGGAGATGACGAGCGACCACGTTTTCCGGCCGCGGACGGCATCCTCCAGGAACTCGAACGCGTCGGCGACCTGGAATCCGGCGTGTTCCACGGACAGCCCGTTGCGCTCGAAGTTGCGGCGCGCGGCCGCGATGGCGGCTCGGGACGAGTCGACGGTCTGGGTCGAGGTGGCGCCGCCCCGGGACGCCGCCATGGAAAATCCGCCGGTGTATCCGAACAGGTTGAGGAGCGTCCGGCCCTTCGCCAGGCGCTCCACCAGAGCCCGGTTCTCGCGTTGATCCAGGAACAGTCCGCCCTTCCCGCCCACTCCCGGGGAGACCTCGTAGCGCAGGCCGTTCTCGAGGACCTCAAAGCGGGCCGGCGCCCCGCGGCCGTAGAGCCTCGCGCCCGAGTGCCGGTCGATCACGGCGCGGAGGTCGAGCGGCCGCGCCGCCTCCGCCAGCCGTCGCCCGAGATCCGCGTAGAAGGCGGGCGCGCCGGAGCCGTCGAAGCGGACGACGGCCACGTCCCGGTAGAGGTCCACGTGCATCCCCGGAAGACGATCCGCCTCCCCGTGAATCCAGCGGAAGGCGTCGGTCCGCGCGCCGTCCATCCGGTCGCGTCGCCGCGCCAGCGCCGCGCGGATCCGGGCATCGACGTCGCCCTGGGGGTCCGCGAGCGGGCCCGGCTCCAGGACCCGCACGGCGATCGCCGACCGCCCGTCCCAGAATCCGGTCGCGACGAGCCGGCCGTCCTTGGTCCGGAGCTCCACGAGCGCCCCGTCCGCCGTCCGCGGCGGGGCGTCCAACGCGTCGCGGAAGACCCAGGGATGCCCGCCGCGCAGGGCGCGGCTCAGGTTCTTGGCCAGGACGATCGGGACGGGAGGGTCGCCCACGCGGGTCAGGCGGTCGCCAGGCCGCGCCAGGGGCCGGGAGGGAAGGCCGAGTCCAGCCGTCGAACCTCGTCCTCGGAGAGCGCGATCTGGAGGGCGGCGGCGTTCTCCTCCACGTGTCGGACCGAGGACGTCTTGGGGATCGCGAAGACGCTCTCCCGTCGGATCAGGAAGGCGAGCGCGATCTGCCGAGGCGTCGCCTTCCGCGCACCGGCGATCTCCTCGAGGACCGGGCCGGAGGGGAAGCGCCGCGCCCCGAGGGGACTGTAGGCGACGATCGGGATTCCGCGCTTCTGGCACCACGGCAGCACCTGGTGCTCGACGGTGCGCTCGCCCAGGTGGTAGAGCACCTGGTTGCAGGCGATCCGCCCCTTCCCCGCGAGGCGGACCGCCTCCTCCAGGCCCGCCACGTCGAAGTTGCTGACCCCGTAGGATCGGATCTTGCCGTCCTTCGCCAGCTTCTCGAAGGCGCGGATCGTCCCCTCGAGGGGATGCGAGCTCGGCCAGTGGAGGAGATAGCAGTCGAGCCGGTCCGTCGCCAGCTGAGCGAGGCTCCGCTCGCAGGCGCGGAGGGTCCCGTCGTAGGTGGCGTTCGACGGCAGCACCTTCGAGACGAGGAAGACCCGGTCCCGGATTCCGCGGAGGGCTTCGCCGACGATCGCTTCGACTCTTCCGGAGCCGTACATCTCGGCCGTGTCCACGTGGGTCAATCCCAGATCGATGCCGCGACGGAGCGCCGCGATCGCCGAGGCGCGATCGTCGTGCTCGAGGTTCCAGGTGCCCAAGCCGAGCGCCGGAACCCGCCGGCCGGGATCGCCGAAGGGACGAAGATCCACGCGTTCAGTTTATCAAGGCTTCTTCTTCAGCGGCCAGAAGATGATGAGAAGAAAAAGGAAACCTGGCCCTGAAGACGCCGAACAGGCCTCCGCCGGACGCCGTCCCGGCCGGGCTCCGGGAGGACCGGCGGGGCGACGCTCAGCGGCGGAAATGCCGGAGGGTGGGAGTGACGTCCCGGACGGGACCCCACCAGGCACCTTCGTCGACCGGTTCGAGGAGCTCGCAGGGCTGGGAGAGCCAGCGTTCCTCGATGTCGGCGGCCAAGCGCTGAAGGAGCGCCCTCACGTCGAGCATCGCGTCGCCCAGGGACGGGTCGCGGCGGCGCATCGACTCGAGAGCCTCCGCCATCGACACGAGCGCCCGGTGCGCCACCTGCGCCTGGAGGATGCCGTCGGCTTCCTCCATCTCGTCTCCGGCGTCGAGGGTGGCGCGCCCGAGCTTGGGAGCGGGCAAGGGAAGGCTCCGGCGCAGGAGCTGCGCCTCCCTGGGATGAGCCGCCCCGTGAGCCCGGACCAGGGCCGCGATGCCCCGCGACAGCAGCGCCGCTTCGGCCACGATCGGATCCTCGCTTTGCTTCCGGGGCGTCGGCGTTGCCGGGTCCTGCTGGAGCACCCGCGGATCCATCCCCATCTCGCGGACTTGATCCTCCACCAGGCGAAGCGCCTTCTTGGCGTCTTCCACGATGCGGCCGATCATCTCTTCGGGGGTCGGCTCCCCCAGGCCATCGATCTGCCGGTGTAGCCGCTCGTCCATCTCGGTCTGGTAGAGCAGGCAGCGCGACTTGTCGATGGCGCAGCCATCGCACCAGCGGTCGCAGTAGTTGTAGGGAGGAATGTAGACGACGGGCTTGCGATAGTTCATCCTCGACGCACCCCCGGAGGGGCCCCCAGCACTATCTATTCTTCGGCCAGGAGCGCGTCGATCTTGCGGGAGAGTTCTTTGGCCTCGTCGGCCGTCACTTCCCCGCCGGGGTGGACGTGTCGGATCTTCCCCTTTTTGTCGAGGAGGAAGGTCAGGGAGGTGAACGTGCGCCGGTCGGGCGGCATCCAGCGGTCCAGCACCGCCCAGTCGCGATCCACCGCCAGCGCGCCCGGCATCCCGATGGCCGCCGCGTAGCGCCGGACCTGGTCGGCCGTGACATCCCGGGGCGGCTTGGGATGATAGACCGCCACGAACGACGCCTTTTTCGCGAGCTCCGACAACTGGGGCGCCGACCCCGCGCACAGCGGGCAGCCGTTCGTCCACCAGCGGACCAGCGCCACCTTGCCCTTCAGGTCGGGGCGGGCGTCGATCCAGGTGAGTCCTCCGAAATCCGCCTCCTCGCCCCCGAAGATCCCGAGGGCCGCCAGAAGGACGATCACGAAGCGGTTCACGTTACTCCTTATACTTTCCGACCACGACGATCGTGAGGCGGAGCGGCATTCCGCCGGAGATTGGAACTTCCGCGTCGAGGACGACCTGCTCCGGAGCCCCCCGGCGGCGAATGCGCGGGAGCGGCCCGTCCTGACCCGCTGCCAGGGACAGGACTCCCGGGTGCTTCTTCCCGTTCAACTTTGCCGATTGCCGGACCAGCGCCTTCAGCTCGAGGGTGTCCGGACTGAGGTCGTCCGCGATCGCGGACAGCAGCAGGAAGTCCCGGGCCTCCGTCATGTCCTGATGGTCTCCGTCATCCGGCTGGATCGCGTAGCGCATCGTATAAAGTCCCGGCCCGAGCCTCTGAGCCCGGAAGTCCGTCGTCCCGTCGTGGACGCGGACGACCCCGACCAGGGCGCCCGGCTTCAGCATTCCGTAGCGGACCCCCTTCTCGGACTTCGTCTCGACGGTGAGGAGCGCGGTGCGGAACCAGAAGTCCAGCGCCGGCTTGCCGCCGTCCAGGACGCGGAGTCCCGAGGGAGACAGGAGGGCGCGGACCGGCTCCGCGACGGCGGGAGGCGCCGGGTCCCGCAGGAATTCCACCGAATACGCATCGGCCGGGTCCGCCGGGAGGGCCAGGGCGTTCAGCAGAAACGAGACAAGGGCGCCGGTCCTTCCTATCATGATGCTCCATGATACGACATTGCTGGCTCGTCGTCCTCGTCGGGTGTGCCGGAGCCTCCTCCCGGCCCGAAGGCCCGCTCGACCGACTGATCGCCCGGACGAACGCCTATCCCTCCTTCCATCTGAAGGGCGAAGTCTCCGACGGCAAGACGACCGTGCCCGTCGAGATGGCGTTCCAGGCGCCCGGCCGGGCGCTCCTGAAGTACGGGACGGTGTCGACGACGATCCTCGCCGGCGGAAAGACCCATCTCTACCTGAGAGGGACCTACGGGGTGCTCGATACGGCCGCGCTGATCGCCCAGCTCGGCGAGCGGTACCCGACGCTGGCGATCGGACCCGCGCCGGAGCCGGTGTTCACCCAGGGGGACGGGATCCGCGCGGAGCTTTCCGCCGGCCGCCTGGGCGCCCGGCTCGGCTGGCTCGAGGAGTTGCGCGCCTACAAGGCGGAAGGCAACGTCTACACGCACGGCCAGACGGAAATCGTTCTCCGCGAGGACGGGTTCATCGAGCGCACGAGGCTGCCGGGATCGACGTACACCCTGAAGAGCGTCGTCATCGGCACGCCGCTGCCCGACTCCCTCTTCGACCTGCCCCCGGCCGCGGGCCTGCCGGAACCGGCGCCGCGGATCCAGGAAGCGAAGATCCACGTCCTGGAGGAATCGTACCGCCGCTGGATCCTGGAGACCTCGACCCGCGACGAGACCCTCGAGGCGCTGGTGAAGACCGAACTGATCCGCAAGTACGAGCCGGAGAAGCTGGCGGCGGCCCTGAACGAAGGCCTCCAGAAGGGCCTGGCCACCTTCAAGACCGTGCACCCGGACGCCCGGCCGGAGATCCTGAAGGACAAGCTCGTGTTCGACCGGGGCCGGGCGATGGCCAGCGTCGAACTGCTGGAAGACGAGATCCAGAAGGCGTTCGAGAAGGATCTCGACGGATACTTCCGCGGCATGCCGGCGCCTCCGCCCCAGAGGGAGATGCTCGACGTGGCGCGCCGCTGGCAGGTCGCGGTGAAGAAGCAGGTCGAGGAGCAGATCCGAGCCCGCTTCGCCGCGGTCTTCGACGCCGTACAGAAGGATTAGTGATCCTTCTTCTTCTGTTTCTCGTCCAGGCTGACCCGGCCTCCGCCCAGACCCCATAGGGCGGCCGACATCACCAGGAGGGCGAAGGGCAGCTGGTAGTGCCAGTCCGTGAAGTGCCGGAACCGTTCCCCGTCGATCATCGTCCAGATCATGAGCGCGCCGAGGCAGAAGGCCGCCCACCGGGTCAGGAACCCGATGAGACAGAAGAGGCCGCCGATCAGCTCGACGACCATCACGATGATCTTGGCCGCCGAGGGCGACCGGACCTCGGGGACGGCTTCGGCGCCGTGGATGATGAAGATGACGGCCAGACCCAGCCGGAGCACGAGGGGAGCGTAGTCCTTCAACTCCTCGCCGACGCGGTCGATCATGAGGCCTCCCTTTGTCCCAAGAATATCCTGTCGGAGCCGCGAGGGATCACGAATTGCGAATCGGCCGCCGTCGCTCGCTTCCAGCGGGCGGGCTGATTCCTAGTCCCGCGCGGGACCTGCGCCCTCCCGGGAAGTCCTCCGACCGGACAGACTCCTCCCCGGATCGGGATCGACCGGGTCGGGGACAGGCCGGCCAGGGCTCCGTCAGCGCGGAGACGGGATGCGGCGGGAGCC
>Ga0070731_10000857_pt1 | contig 35642 bp, 36 predicted proteins | sample Coa_R1_2_FD_66448 | JGI IMG/M metagenome (GOLD analysis project Ga0070731, IMG submission 66448) | Surface soil microbial communities from Centralia Pennsylvania, which are recovering from an underground coalmine fire - Coalmine... | ecosystem: Environmental > Terrestrial > Soil > Unclassified ... | reverse complement strand
GATCAACTTCGCGCTGGACATGCTGTACGGCGTTCTCGACCCGCGCATCCGCGAGGCGTCCGGGTGAGCCGCACCGCCGCGGTATCCGCCGTGCCGCCCCGCGAAGAACCGGCCGCCGCCGGGCGCGGCGGTCCCGCGTGGAGCGGCGCGCGTCCGCGGCGCCGGCCGCGGATCCCCTGGGGCGTGCGGTTGGCGGCGGCGTTCATCGGCGGGTTGATCGTGGTGGCGGCGGCGGCGCCGCTCGTCGCGCCGCACAACCCCGAGCGCGGCTCCCTCCGCGCGCGCCTGACGGCGCCCACGCTCCGGGCGGTGGACGGCCGGGCGCATCTCCTCGGCACCGACCACCTCGGGCGCGACGTGCTCTCCCGGGTCATCTTCGGCGCGCGCGTGTCCCTCGCGGTGGGTTTCGCGGCGGTCGCGATCGGCGGTGCGGTCGGCGGCGCGCTGGGTCTGCTGGCCGGCTACCACGGAGGCTGGTTCGACGAGGTCGTCATGACGGTGGCCGACGCGCAGCTGGCGTTCCCGTTCATCCTGCTGGCGATCGGCATCATCGCCGTGCTCGGGCCGTCGTTCCGGAATCTGATCATCGTGGTCGGCCTGTCGGGATGGGTCACCTACGCCCGCGTGCTCCGCGCTCAGGTGCGCGCGGTCCGCCGCCGAGAGTTTGTGGACGCGATCACAGCGCTCGGAGGGTCCGCGCCGCGGATCCTGCTGCGCCACATCCTGCCAAACGTCGCCTCGACGCTCATGGTCATCGCCACCCTGGAACTGGCGAGGGCGATCGTGCTCGAGGCGACGCTGTCGTTCCTCGGCCTCGGCGTTCAGCCGCCGACGCCGTCCTGGGGCGTGATGGTCCAGGAGGGACTCGAATATCTGGACAGCGCCTGGTGGATCGCGGTCTGGCCGGGGCTGGTGCTGATGCTGACCTCGATCGTCGTGAGCCGTACGGGGGACTGGCTGCGCGACGTGCTCGATCCTACGCTGCGGGGGACGTAGGCGGCCCTAGCTGCGCGCCTCGCTCAGGGCGGCGCGCGCGTCCGCCACCGTGGCGAACGCCTGGAACTGCCGGGTCAGGCCGGCGATCGCGAGGATGCGCTCGAGCGGCGAGCCGGCCGGCACGACCAGCGCGAGCGACCGCCGGCGCGTCGAGAGGTCCTGGCCGAACGCGAACAGCTCGCGAATCGTCAGGCTGTCGATGTAGCCGGCGTCCTCGAACGAGACGATCACCACCGGGGAGTCGGCGCGCGCGGCTTCGGCCAGCGTCCCGCGGACGGCCTCGACGCAGGTGGCATCGAGATCGCCGAAAGCCTCGACGACCACCGTTCCATCCTGGCGGGACAGACGCGCGCCGGCCGGACCAAATGGCGGCCGGGCCGGAGATTGTGTCGTGACAATCCGGTTTGCGCGGGCGCCGCCGTCAATGTGCGCGGCGACAGGCGGCTTCACGTGCCCGGCCGCCGGCGCGGGACCTCCTGCCGGCCGCACCGCTCCGTCCGGACGCGACAGGCGCATGACGACGGTCACGGTCGTCCCGTCCGGAGCCTGCCGGACCTCCACGGAGTCGGCCAGCTCCTCGATCAGCCGGAGCCCATGGCCGCCGCCGTCCGGCGCGTGCGCCGGCCGCCAGGCGCCGGTATCGATGATGCTCACGCGCACGGCGCCGTCGTCGCGGACGCCCCGCACCCGAACCGCGCCTCCCGGCGCGCGGTACGCGTGCTCGATCGCGTTGTTGACCGCTTCGCCGACTGCGACGGTCAACGCCGCCGCGCGCTTCTCGTCGAGCGCCGCCACGCGCGCCAGCCGGCGCACGGTCTGCCGGATGACCGCCGCGCTCGCCGGTTCCGCGGGAAGGGTGAGGTCGAACCGGTCGAGGGGCTCCGGGTCGATCCCCAGCGCGACGATCGCGACGTCGTCCGAGGCGCCCTGGTCGCCGAGCACGTCCCGGAGGATGGCGCGCGCGGGGTCTCCCGACGGCGCCGCGAGTTCGCGCCGCGCCGCGTTCATGAGGGCATCCTGCCCGGCGGCCAGGTCGCGCTGCTGCTCGATGAGCCCGTCCGTATACAGCACGAGGAGCGCGCCCGCGGGCAGGGTGAGGGTCCATGACGGCGCCTGCGGCCCGGAGACGCAGCCGAGCGGCACGCCGGCCGTCGGCAGCGCGACGGGGTCGGCGCCCGGCACGGCCAGGATGGGCGCGGGATGGCCGGCCGTCGCGTAGGAGAGCGTGGATGAGACGGGATCCAGGACCGTGACGATCGCCGTCGCCATCGCGGCGCCGCCGTGCGCCAGCGCGAGGGCCTGGCTCGCCTGTTCGAGCACCGCGGCCGGCTGCTCGTGCTGCAGCGCGGCCGTCCTGATCGTCTGGCGGAGTTCACCCATGACGACCGCGGCCGCGAGCCCGCGCCCGGCGACGTCCCCCACCGAGACGACGATCTTGCCCGTCGGCAGCCGGAAAACGTCGTACCAGTCGCCGCCGACGTTCGACTCGCGCGCGCCCGGCTGGTAGACGGTGTGAATCGTGAAGCCCGGCACCTGCGGGATGGCGACCGGAAGCAGCGCTCGCTGGAACGTCTCGGCGGCATGATGCTCGCGCTCGTACAGGCGCGCCCGCTCCACCGCCTGCGCGCATTGGTGTCCGAGCGTCCGCATGAACGCGGCCTCGTCGGGTCCGAACCGGCGCAGCACGCCGAAGTTTACGTACAGGACGCCGATCGCGCTGCCGTGGGTGATAAGCGGCACCGCGGCGCGCGCGCCGTCCCGGATGGCCGCCGGCAGCTCCTCACGCTGCGGATAGAGTTTGTCCAAATCCGCCTCGGTCTCGAGTGAGACGACGTGTCCGGTGCGCAGGCACTCCGCGATGCCGCCGAACTGAGCGGGGGAAAACCGCCGCCACCGCCCGGTGAGCTCCGCGGGATACCCTTCGGCGTGGATCAACTCGAGCATCTTGCCGTCCTCGGCGAGCAGCGAGACCGCCGCGGCGCGCGCGCCCAGCGCCTCGACGGTCTGCGCGACGATCACCGCCGCGACGTCGCGCGGGGTCACCGCTTCCGAGAGCGCGGCCGTGACCGCGGCGAGGCGCGTGGCCTGTTCGACGGCCCGCTCCGCAGTCCGGCGGGCGTCTTCCTCCGCGCGCATCCGCCGGCGCAGTTCGTTCGCGGCGGCGGCCCGGTCTTCGACGATCCGGGCGACCGTCAAGACGATGATCGCCATCATCGCCATGAACAGCGACAAGTACAGCAGCGAGACGTTGGGCTGCGCGGCGGCGACGGCGAAGGGCCCCAGCTCGTGGAGCGTGCCGGCGACGGCGACCGCGGCCACGAGCGCAACGACGGTCGTCGCGTCCCGGGCGCCGAAGCGGAACGCCGCCCAGATCAGGAACGGCACGATCGCGAAACCAAATGGATAGCGGCTGCCGAACACCGCGGCGCTGACGCCGAGCAGGCCCGCGAGGAAGATCAACCGCTCCGCCGCGCCGCGGGCCGTCCAGCCGAGGCGCGGGGCGGCGGCCCACAACAGTACCAGCGGGGTGACCACGAGGGCCCCCGCGGCATCGCCCAACCACCACGTCAGCCAGACGGGCATGTACATCCGCCAGGGCGCGAATCCGGCCAGGGCCAGCGACGTCACGCCGATCGTCGCGCTGAGGGCGGTGCTGAGCAGGGCGGCGGTGAGGGCGAAGCGGACGATGTCCTCGAGACGATCGAAGGCGCGGCGGCCGCCGGCGTACCGGTTCACCAGCCAGGCCGCGGCGACGGCTTCGAGCGTGTTCCCCGCGGCGATGCCGAGTGAGGTCCAGACGGTGCCCGCGGTCGTCAGGTTGGCCGCGAACGCCCCGAGAAAGATGCCCGGCCACGCGCGCGGGCCCCGCAGCAGCAGCACCGCGATGGCGATGCCGGTCGGCGGCCACACCGGTGTCGCGCTCGGGTGGAGAAAGGCGAGGCGGAGACCGGCTTTGGCGGTGAGAAAGTATATGCCGGCGAGGATCACGGCTTCCGCGAGCCGCGCCGTCACGCGTCGATTCCGTTCCATCGGTGCCGTGCGCATCAAAATCGAACCTGCATTCGCCCGCCGCGCGGGACTTCCTTCGGCCGCGGCTCCGCCCGGCCGGACGCCCTCGACGGCGCGGCGGACGCTGAAGGGTTCGCACCCGCGCTCTTGAAGCCCGCTGCCGTGACCGTCCACGCCGTTCCTCCCGATCGGGTCCACCACTCCTGGGACGTCCGCCACGCTCCCACGTGCACCGTGGAGAGCGGCGATACGATCGTCGTGCGCACCCGGGACGTCAGCGACAACCAGATCACGCCGGCGTCCGCGGCGGCCGACCTCGGACGGCGGGATTCCAAGCGCTCGTATCCGCTCGCGGGACCGGTGTACGTGAAGGGCGCCGCCCCGGGTGATACCCTCGCCGTCGAAATTCTGGACCTCCGCACCGAAGGGTGGGGATGGACGGCGTTCTTCCCCGGCCGCGGGCTCCTGGCGGAGGATTTCCAAGAGCCGTACCTTCGCATCTTCGATCTCACCCGCGGTGACGTTGCCCTCATGCGTGAGGACATCGCGATTCCGATCGAGCCGTTCTTCGGCACGATGGGCGTCTGCCCGGCCGGCGCGCGGGAGCAGCCTGTGATGCCGCCCGGGACGTTCGGCGGCAACATGGACGTCCGCCAGCTGACCGCGGGCGCCACCCTGTACCTGCCGGTACAGGTGGACGGCGGGCTGTTCAGCTGCGGGGACGCGCACGCGGCGCAGGGCGACGGAGAAGTTTGCATCACCGGCATCGAAGCGCCGATGTACGGGACGCTGCGCCTCACGGTGCAAAAGGGACGCCGCCTTCCGGCGCCGCAGTTCGCCGTGCCGGGGCCGCTCGTTCCGCGCCTCAATGCCGGCGGGTGGTACGGCACGACCGGCGTGGGCTCCGATCTCTACCGCGCGGCCCAGGACGCCGTCCGCGCCGTGATCGCCCACCTCTCGAGCGCGTACGGGCTCTCCCGGGAGGACGCCTACGTCCTTGCCAGCCTCTGCGTCGACTTGAAGATTTCGGAGATCGTCGACGCCGGGCAGTACATCGTGAGCGCGCTGCTGCCGCTCGGGGTGTTCAGACCGACCGCGTAAGGCCGCCGTCCACGCGCAGGTTCTGGCCGGTGATGTAGCCGGCGTCGTCGCTCAACAGAAACGCCACCGTGCGCGCGATCTCGGCGAGCGCGCCCGGGCGGCCCATCGGGATCCGGCGGACGGTCTCGGCGTCTACCGGGTAGCTCTCGACGAAACCCGGCAGGACGTTGTTCATGCGAATGCCGTGCGTACTCGTCGGCGTACATCTTCGTGAAGCCGGCGAGCGCCGCGCGCAGCGCCGACGAGACGGGAAACGCCGTGCTCGGCTCGAAGGCGGAGAAGGTCGAGACGTTCACGACGCTGCCGCCGCCCTGGCGCAGAAACACCGGCGTGACGAGCCGTACCATTCGGACGACGTTGAGCAGCAGGAGGTCCACGCCGGCGAGCCAGTCGGCGTCGGTGAGCTCGAGCAGCCGGCCGCGCGGGGGATGTCCCGTCGAATTGACGACCGCGTCGACCCGTCCAAAGCGCTGGAGCGCCGCGTCGACCACCCGGGCGAGATCGGCCGGATGCGTGACCGAGCCGGCCACCCCAAGGGCGCCGTGCGTGCGCACCGCGGCGGGGGCGCCGGACGGCGAGAGCACGGCGAGCCGGTAACCGCGACCCGCGAGTTCGGCGGCGACGGCGGCGCCGATGCCGCGCCCGGCTGCGGTGACGATGGCCGCGCGCTCGACAGTCATGCGATCTACTACGGCACGAGGTACCGTGGACCTTTGAGCGGAGTGTTCTATTAAGTGTTTTATTTTATTGGTAGAAGAAACGCGACGCGACGGGGGCTGTGATGACCGTGGACGATAGACGCATACCGGAGCCGCTGCGGGCGGCGATCGAACAGCTGCACGCGGCGATCGGCCGCGCGGCGGACGGTGATCCGCGCGCGATCCAGGCGCTCTACTCTCGTTCCGACGACGTGACGGCGTTCTACGGCTGGGGTGGATACGAGCGCGGCTGGGAAGCCGTGCGGGAACGGTGGAACTGGGCGGCGGCGCAGTTCGGCGGCGGCACCGTCGCCTATCAGAACCTCACGACCGTGGCGACCGCGGAGATGGCCTACACGACCGACGTCGAGACCTTTCGCGTGCGCCTCGCCGGCCGACAGGCGGCCGGCAACCATGAAATTGAAGCCGGCGCCGACGGTCCGGTGGAGTGGTCGAACCGCGTGACGCACATTTTTCGGCTGGAGGACGGCGCGTGGCGGCTCGTGCACCGTCACGCCAACCGGTTGGAAGCGCGCCGCCGGCCGGCGGGCGGCCCGCGTTAGCCGCGGTACGCGGCCTGTACGTGGTGGCGAAACGTACGGGCGACGTCGCTGAGGGCGCCCTGCCGGCGGTAGACCAGGTCGACGTACCGCGCGAGCGGGCGCGCGTCGCCGATCGGCACCGCGGCGAGCGTCCTCTGGCGCAGCTCGCGCCGGATCGCGAGGTGGGGCAGGAGCGCGATGCCGATGCCCTTTTCGACCATCTTCTTGGCCGCTTCGATCCCCTCGAGCTCAAGTACGACGTTCGGCAGGAGACCGCTGCGGCGAAAGAACCCCGTGATCAGGATCCAGTCGCTGCTGCCCTTGTCGAAGAGGATCAGCGGCTCGCGGACGACCTCGGACAGCGACACCTGCCGCCGGCGGACGAAGCGATGGGACGGCGGCACCGTCAGCATGATCTCGTCCCGGCCGAGCCGCACGGTGTGGACGGCCGGATGCGCCAGCCCGCGGGCTAAGCCGATCTCCGCTTCCTGCTCGAGCACCATGCGCAACACGTCGCGGGAGTGGCCGGCCCGGATCGAGACGCGCGCCGCCGGGTGCTCCGCTCGGAAGCCTTTGATGATGTCGGGCAGCATGTACGTACTGACGGACAGCGCCGCGGCGACGGTGAGGAGGCCGCCCTCCGCGGCATGCGTCGCCTCCAGCGCGGCCCGGCCTTCCGCGACCGTGTGCAGCAGCCGCTCCGCGAAGGGGAGGAAGACCCCGCCGGCGCGGGTCAGCCGCACGCCGCGGCCGTGGCGCTCGAAGAGCCGCTGCCCCAGCGTCCGCTCCAGCCCCTGGATCCGCGTGCTCACGGACGGCTGGGTGAGGAACAACACCGCAGCCGCTTTCGCGAAGCTGCCGTGCGAGGTGACGGCCACGAAGGTCTCGACCTGCGGCAGGTCGAGAAGCGATAGATCATGCCTATGGGGCATATAGTTAACATTATGTTTCCCTATGGGTCGTTCCTGTCGATAATGATCGTACGAATCGTACCAAACGATGATCGTACGGAAACGACGGGAGGGATCGGAGTGCCTCAACGGTCGATGCAGGCGAAGCTTCGCGTGGTGTGGACCTCGGGCGTCGCGGACCCCGCGGACGTCGCATCGGAGTGGGCCGCCGCCCTCGAAGACGGCAACGTGGTGCCCGCCGCCGGCGTGACGGCGATCCGGCCCGAACCCGGACCCGAGCGGACCGCCACGCTGCTTATGCTGGTTCAAGGCGCCGCCACGCCGAACGAGGGGCTCGCCCTCGCGTCGCGGCGGGCCGCCCGCGTGCTCGGCGGCGATCCCCGTGTCTCCGAGATCCGCGCCGTCGCCGCCTGGCCGGTGCCCTAGTTTCCGCCCGATTCGCTGGACTCGTGGGCGGGGGGCGGAGGCGCGTCCGTCGGCTGATACTGGACCGGGCCGAACGCGCTGCCGACCAGCCAGAGCAGGAACCAGGCGACGAAGATTCCCACGGCAGCCCCCTCAGCCGGTCTTTGCCGGCCGCCAGTCGGCCGGCGCGGCGGCGAGCCGCCGCAGTCCGGCTTCCAGATCCGCGATCAGATCGTCGGTGGCTTCCAACCCCACGTGCAGCCGCACGAGCGTGCCCCGCTCGGACCACGGCCGGACCGTGCGGTTGTTCGCCAACTGCGCGGGCACGATCAGACTCTCGAACCCGCCGAAGCTCGCCCCGATCTTGAACAGCGCAAGGCCCTCGAGCATCGCGGCGACGGCGTCCTTCGATTCCGTGCGCAGCAGGACCGCGAAGAGGCTCGAGGAGCCGATGAAGTCACGCCGCCACAGCGCGTGACCGGGGTGATCCGGCAGCGCGGGGTGTAGCACGCGCGCCACCTCGGGCAGGCCGGCCAGCCAGCGCGCCACCGTGAGCGCCGATTCCTCGTGCCGCTTCATGCGCACGTGGAGCGTCCGCATGCCCCGCAGCGTCTCGTAGCACAGGTCGGGCGCGACGCAGTCCCCGAACTCGTCGATGCCGTCCTTGAGGCGGCGGAAGAGCGCCTCCGTCCGGGCGGTGATCACGCCCATCATGAGGTCGGAGTGCCCGGCGAGGTACTTCGTGGCCGCCTGGATCTCGACGTCCACGCCGTGATCGAATGCGCGGAAATGGAGCGGCGTGCCCCAGGTGTTGTCGAAGAACACCGTCGCGCCGCTCGCGTGGGCGGCGGCGGCAATCGCGGGGACATCCTGGATTTCGAACGTGTGCGAGCCCGGCGACTCGGTATAGACGATCTTCGTGTTCGGCCGGATCAACCCGGCGATTTCCGCCCCGATCGCGGGATCGTAGAAGGTGGTGTCGACGCCGAACCGTGCGAGCACCCCCGTGCAGAAGTTGCGCGTGGGCCCGTACGTGCTGTCCGGCACCAGGATGTGATCCCCCCGGCGGAGGAACGCCGCCAGCGCCTGTGTGATCGCGGACAGCCCGGACGAGGTCACGAGCGACCGGGCGCCGCCCGACAACTCGGCGAGGGCTTCGCGCAGCGCGAATGTAATAGGCGTGCCGTAGATGCCGTAGGACGACGTATCGCCGTACTTGCGCTCGGTGCGCCGCTCGAACGCCTCCACCGTCGGGTAGAGAATCGTCGAGGCGCGGTGGATCGGCGGGTTCACCGTGCCCGCGTGCTGCTCGGGGTCGCGGCCCGCATGGACCAGCCTCGTCTCGTGTTTCATCGGGACTCCTGCACCGTGACGTTGACGATCACTTCGGTCGCGACCGCGACCGTGCGGTAGAGTGGTCAGCGGGCCCTCCAGACGTCCACCAGCCGGTCCGCGTCGGCGCGACCGGCCCCGCGGAGCTCGAAGCGCACCTCGATCCGGCTGAATTTCGTGGGGTCCGCGCGGTCCTGAACGCCGGTGATCGTGGCGCTCAGGCCGGCGAGCGGGATGTTGTTGGTCGCGGCATAATTTTCGATCAACGTGACGCCGCAGGATGAAATCCCGGCGAGAAACGACTCGGTGTTGCTGAGCGCCTCGGGTTTCGTGGACGAGTCGAGCACGAAGTGGTGGGTTCTCGCGCTGTTGAGCGCGCGGCCGGGCTGTCCGATCGACGCGCTGCGGACGGTCGTCGCGACCGTGCCGTCGGGCATGTGGGGAGCCTCCGGGTGGAAACGTCGTCGGGGACTCTTCGCGGGTCCGGCCGCCGTGCTCCTGCCGGGCCCGCTCCGCGTAGGGCAGGCGATCGCGGTCAGACCGCGAAACGTGCCCACCGTGCACCGCCGCATCCCCGCTCCGTTCCGGCAACTCAGTCTCCGGTGGCTGCTGATCCTCGTGCCGCTGTCGATCGCCGCCGCGGCGCCGGGCCGCTGGCCGCTCGCGACGTTTCTGCTGGCCGGGGGGGCGCTGCTGCCGCTCTCCGAGCTGATCGGGAGCGCCACCCAGCAGATCGGATTGCACGCCGGGCCGCGGGTGGGCGGTCTGCTCAACGCGACGTTCGCCAACGTCACGGAGTTCATCCTGGCGATCGTGCTGGTGGTGCACGGCGAGACCGCGGTCGTCAAGACGGCGCTCACCGGATCGATTCTCGGCAACCTGCTGCTCGTGCTGGGGCTGGCGCTTCTGGCCGGCGGCATGCGCCACCGCATGCAGCGGTACAGCGCCGCGGCCGCGGGGGTGCACGCGACCTCGCTGACCCTGGCCGTGATAGGGCTGCTCATGCCGGCGCTGTTCTTCCTCACCGCGGGCCGGCCGACCGCGTACCAGGGCGAGGCCGTCAGCGTCGCGGTGGCCGCGGTGCTGATCGTGCTCTACGGCGCCGCCCTCGTCTTCACACACCGGACGCACGAGCACTTGTTCCAGACGCCGGCGTCCGGGGAGCGTCCGGAGTGTTCGCGGGCGTGGGCGATCGGCGTACTGGCCGCGGCCTCGGTCGTGGTGGCCGTCGAGTCGCAACTCCTCGTGACCACGCTCGAGCCGGCGATCGGCGTGCTGGGATTCTCGAAGTTCTTCACAGGACTTGTCCTGGTGCCGCTATTCGGAAACGCCGTCGAGCACAGCGCGGCGGTGCGCTTTGCCCTGCGCGACCAACTCGACGTCACGCTCGAGATCGCGATCGGCTCCTCGACGCAGGTCGCGCTGTTCGTCGCCCCGGCCCTCGTGTTCATCTCGCTCGCGGCGGACCATCCGATGGACTTCATCTTCACGACGTTCGAAGTCGCGGCGGTCGGATTGGCCGTGTTGATCGTCACGTTCATCTCGCACGACGGCCGCAGCAACTGGCTGGAAGGAGCGCAGTTGCTGGCGGCGTATGCCATCATGGCGGCTTCGGCGTTCTTCGTGACCTCGTCATGACCGCGTCACGGGCGATCACCCCAGAGTTTTGAAAGGAGGCTTGGCATGAGAACGATGCTTCGCGTAACCATAGACGTACACGCTGGGAACCGTGCCATTCAGGAGAACAGGATGCAAGAAATCATGCCGAAGATGATGGAGCAACTCAAGCCGGAGGCCGCGTATTTTACCACCGACCACGGCGTGCGCACCGCGTACTTCTTCTTCGACATGAAGGATTCATCGCAGATGCCGGCCATCGGCGGGCCGTTTTACCAGGAACTCAACGCGACGGTGGAGATGATCCCCTGCATGAACGCGGACGACCTTCGCAAAGGCCTCGGCGAACTCCAGAAGCGGCGTTGAGCGGCGGGTTGCGCCTGTACAGACCAGTGCGGAGGCACTCATGACACCGACGACAGGAACATCCAGCGCAAGCCGGCAGGCGGATCTGCTCGACCGCGCCGGCCGCTATCTCGCGGGCGGCGGGCTCGGCCTATTCGTGCTGCCGCCGGAGGTCAACCTCGTCATCGCCGAGGGCCGCGGCAGCCACATCACGGACATCGGCGGCCGGGATTTCATCGACTACCATCTCGGCTCCGGCCCCGCGCTGCTCGGCCACGCCCACCCGGAGATCGTCGACGCGGTGCAGCGCCAGGTCGCCAAGGGCTCGACCTACTACTTCCTGAACGAGCCGGTGATCCGGCTCGCCGAGCGGCTGGTTGACGCGATCCCGTGCGCCGACCAGGTACACTTCGTGGGCTCGGGGACCGAGGCCACCTTCTTCGCGCTGCGCGTCGCGCGCGCCGCGGCCGGCCGGCCGAAGATCCTGAAGTTCGAGGGCGGCTGGCACGGCATGAACGACTACGCGCTGTGGGGGACGACCCCGTCGCATCCGAGCGCGTACCCGAACGCGGAGCCGGATTCGCTCGGGATCCCCGAGGCGCTGCGCGGTCAGATCCTCGTCGCGCCGTTCAACGAGGCCGAACGTGCCGTCGAGATTATCGAGCGCCACGCGGCCGAGCTCGGGGCCGTGATCGTGGAGCCGCTGCAGCGGGTGCTCCTGCCGGTGCCGGGGTTCCTCGAGACGCTGCGCGAGGTGACGCGGCGGCACGGCATCGTGCTCATCTTCGACGAGATCGTGACGGGGTTCCGGATCGCGTGGGGGGGCGCGCAGGAGAAGTACGGCGTCGTGCCCGACCTCGCGACGTACGGCAAGGCGATGTCCGGCGGCTTTCCGATGGCCGCCATCGCCGGCCGCAGCGACATCATGGCGCACTTCGACGCGCGGAGGACCGAGCGGTCGCGCCTGGTGTGGGCGAGCGGCACCCTCAACGGCAATCCGGTGAGCTCGACCGCGGGCCTCGTCGCCCTCGACGTGCTCGGCCGGCCCGGAGCCTACGAGCACTTTCACCGCATCGGCGGACGGCTCCGCCGCGAGATCGAGGCGATCGGCCGGCGCCACGGCTTCTCGGCGCAGACGCCCGGCGAGGACGCGGTGTTCGGCGTGCGCTTTACGGACCGCCGGCCGCTACGGACCTGGGCCGACCTGCTGACCTCCGACAAGGACCTCCATCTGCGGTGGTCGATCGAGATGATCAAGCGCGGCATTCTCGTCAACCCGAACGAGAAGTTCTACCTCTCGCTCGCGCACACGGACGCCGACGTGGACCGCACGCTCGCGGCGTGCGACGACGCGTTCGCGGCCATCCGGAAGTAGCGCGCCGTGAGCCCGCGCGACCCGGCCGCCGTTCCCCCTCGTCCGGACGGGGCGGCGGGCACCGACCCCGCGTACAGCGACTGGGCGTTTAATTGGGCCTCGACCCGCCCGGTGATCCGCGGGCGGTCGTTCATGGTGGCGTGCGGCCACTACCTCGCGTGCGTGGCCGGGCTGCGCATGTACTCGCTCGGGGGCAACGCGTTCGACGCCGGCGCGGCGATGGTGTTCGCGCAATCGGTGCTGGAGTACCAGAGCTACGGCTTCGGCGGCGAGGTGCCGATCCTGATTCACGCCGCCGGGGACGGGCAGGTCGCGGCGGTGAACGGGAACACGCGGGCGCCGGCCGCGGCGACGATCGAGTGGTTTCGCGCGCGCGGCCTGACGCTGATCCCGGGCGACGGCTTTCTGCCGGCGGGCGTCTGCGCCGTGCCGGACGCGCTCATCACCGTGCTCGACCGCTACGGACGCCTCACGTTGGAGCAGGTGTTCGGTCCGGCGATCGAACTCGCGGCGAACGGGTTTCCGATGTACGAGGGGATGCGGCGGGCGCTCGTGCAGCACGAGGCGCGGCTGCGCGAGTGGCCGGGCTCGGCGGCGCTCTTCCTGCCTGGCGGCCGGATTCCCGAGCTCGGCGACACCTGGAAGAATCCGGATCTCGCCCGGACCTTCGAGCGGCTGATCGAGGCGGAGCGCGGCGCCCGGTCGCGGGGCCGGCACGAGGCGCTGCGCGCGGCCCGGGACTGCTTCTACCGCGGGGCGATCGCGCGAGAGATCGTCGCGTACCAGCGGGACACGAAGGTGCGTGACGCCACGGGCACCGTGTCGGCCGGGCTGCTCAGCGAGGAGGACTTCGCCTCGTTCGAGACACAGATCGAGGAGCCGCCGCACGTGCGGTTCCGCGGGCACGATGTCTACAAGTGCGGGCCGTGGTCGCAGGGTCCGGTGTTCTTACAGCAGATCATGCTGCTCGACGGCTTCGATCTCGCCGGGCTGGGCCACAACACGGTCGATTACGTCCACACGGTCACGGAGGCCGCCAAGCTGGCCTTCGCGGACCGCGAGCGCTACTACGGGGATCCCGAGTTCGTGCGGGTGCCGATGCGCGGCCTCTTGTCGGCCGAGTACGCGGCGTCCCGCCGCGGGCTCATCGACCCCCGGCGCGCGTCGCTCGAGCTCCGGCCGGGCGACCCGTATCCCTTCGAAGGCGCCGCGGCGCCGGCGGAGACCGCCGCCGTCGAGGCGCGCGGGTGGGAGGGCGGGACCACCGGCACCCGCGCGGTCGACGCGGAAGGGAACATGTTCTCGGCGACGCCGAGCGGCGGCTGGTTCCGCAGCTCCCCCGCCATTCCCGGGCTCGGGTTCAGCCTCGGCACGCGGTGCCAGATGTTCTGGCTGCACGATCCGCGCCACCCCGGCGCGCTCGTGCCGCGGAAGCGTCCGCGGACGACGCTGTCGCCGACGCTCGTGATGAAAGACGGGCGGCCGCGCATGGTGTTCGGCACGCCCGGCGGGGATCAACAGGACCAGTGGACGCTGCAGGTCTTCCTCAATATGACGGTGTTCGGCATGGACGTCCAGGACGCGATCGACGCGCCGTCCTTCCACAGCGTGCACTTCCCGGGGTCGTTCTACCCGCGCAAGGCGCGGCCGGGGGAGATGCTCGTGGAGGGCCGGCTGCCGGCCGCGGTCGTAGACGGCCTGCGGGAGCGCGGCCACAAGGTAACCGTGGCTCCCGACTGGAGCCTCAATTATACGACGGCCATCCTCTACGATCCGGCGCGGGGCCTCATGGAAGGCGGCGCGAGCTCGCGCGGCGAGCGCTGCTACGCGCTCGGCTGGTAGCGTCAGCCGAAGCCGCTCGAACGGCCTGAACAGCTCGGCGACTCGTCTTACCCGAGGTACGCGCGCCGGACGGCCTCGTCCCCGAGCAGGCGGTCGGCACGGTCGGCTCGGACGACCCGGCCGGTCTCCAGCACGTAGCCCTGATCCGCGGTCTCGAGCGCCAATTGGGCGTTCTGCTCCACGAGGAGGATCGGGGTGCCCTCGGCGTTGACCTCCCGGATGATCCCGAAGATCCGCGCCACGATCCGCGGCGCCAGCCCGAGCGACGGCTCGTCCAACATGAGAAGCGTCGGGCGCGCCATCAGGCCCCGCGCGATCGCGAGCATCTGCTGCTCGCCGCCGGAGAGGGTGCCGGCGATCTGCATCCGCCGCTCGCCGAGCTCGGGAAAGCCCGTGAGCAGGGCGGCGAGATCCTGCTCGACGGCGGCGCCGCGCCGCCCCGCGAAACCGCGATCCCGGCGCGCGAACGCCCCGGCGCGGAGATTGTCGAGCACGGTCATCCGTGCGAGGACCTGCCGTCCCTCCGGTACGTGCGCCACGCCGAGCCCGACGATCCGGTCCGGCCGCGCGCCGTCGACGCGCGTCCCGCGCAGCCGGATCGTGCCGCCCCTCGGCCGGACCAGCCCGGAGATGGTGCGCAGCAGGGTCGTCTTGCCGGCGCCGTTCGCGCCGATCAGCGTGACGATCTGCCCGGCACCCACCTCCAGCGAGACGCCGTGCAGCACGTCGCCCGCGGCGTAACCGGCGGTCACGCGCTCCACGGCCAGCACGGGGGCGCCGGGGGAGGGCCCGCGCGCTTCCCGCAGCCGCTCGGTCTGCGTCCCGAGATACGCCTCGATGACGCCGGGATCGCGCCGGACCTCGTCCGGGGCGCCGTCCGCGATCGTGCGGCCGAAGTTCAGCACGACGATCCGGTTGCAGACGCCCATCACCAATTTCATATCGTGCTCGATGAGAAGCACGGTCATGCCGCGCTCGTCGCGCAGCCGGCGGATCAGCGTCATGAGCGCCTGGGTTTCGGCGGTGTTCATGCCCGCCGCGGGCTCGTCGAGCAGCAGGAGGCGCGGCTGCGTCGCCAACGCCCGGGCGATCTCGAGCCGCCGCTGGTCCCCGTAGGCAAGCGATCGGGCCGGCACCGCGGCACGGTCCGCCAGGCCGACGAGCGCCAGCAGCTCCCGGGCGCGCGTGCGGGTCTCGCGCTCTTCCGCGCGGTACCGTGGGGTGGCGAAGACGGCATCGGCGAGCGTGGCCGTGGTGCGAACGTGCTGCCCGACCACGACGTTCTCCGCGGCCGCCATGTCGCGGAACAGCCGGATGTTTTGAAACGTCCGCGCGACGCCGGCGGCCGTGACGCGGTCGGGACTCCACCGCGTGATGTCGGCACCGCGAAACCGCACCCGCCCCGCCGTCGGCGCGAGGAATCCCGTCACGAGGTTGAAGAGCGTCGTCTTGCCGGCGCCGTTCGGCCCGATCAGCCCGACGATCTCGCCTTCGCGCACCGTAAACGAGACGCCGTCCACGGCGCGCAGCCCTCCGAACGTCCGCGACAGGCCCGAGACCTCAAGCACGGCGCCGCCACCGCAGCAGCGGGCCGAGCCGCCCCGCGAAGACGGGACCGAGCCGCCCCGCGAAGACGGGGTCGAGCACCCCGTTCGGCAGATACGTGGTCACGAGGACGAGGATCGCGCCGTCGAGGAGCAGCCGGTATTCTTTCAGGAACCGGAGCGCCTCCGGCAGCACCGTCAGCGCCATGCCGCCCAGGATCGGCCCGATGAAGGTGCCGGTGCCCCCGAACACCGCGTACGTGAGGATCGTCACAGCCTCGCCGAAGGACGCCTGCGCGGGGTTGATCAGATACGTGAAGTGGACCGCGAGCCCTCCGGCCAAGCCGGCGATGAAGCCGGCGATCGAAAACGCCAGGACCTTGTACGCGGTCACTCGGATGCCCATCGCCTGCGCCGCGGCCTCGTCTTCCCGGATCGCGGCGAGGGCGCGGCCGGTGCGGGACCGTTCCAGCCGGTAGAAGAAGAACGCGGCCACGGCGAGCGCGCCGTAGACGTGCGGAAACGAGACGAGCGGGGCGATCCCGACCAACCCGAGGGCGCCGCCGGTGATCGTCAGGTTGAGCGCCGCCACGCGGACGACCTCGCCGAAGGCGAGGGTCGCGATGGCGAGGTAGATGCCCCGGAGCCGAAGACACGGGATCCCGATCAGCACCGCCACCACGGTCGCCAGCGCCGCCCCGGCCAGCAGCGCCGGCCAGAGCGCGGCGTGATAGGTCTTCGTCAGGATCGCGGCCGTGTAGCCGCCGATCGTCGCGAGCGCCGCGTTCCCGAGCGAGAGCTGGCCCGCCATGAGCGTGACGTAGATGGACAGGGCGAGCAGCGCCGCGACCCCGGCGAACAGCACGAGGGTGCTGTAGGCGGCGTAGAGGTCGGCGACGGCGTTCATGCGGCCGGCCTAGGCCTCGCGGCTGCGCTGCTGGCCGAGCAGCCCGGTCGGCCGGAGGACCAGCACCAGGAACAGCAGACCGAACGCCACCGCGTCGCGGTAGCTGCTGTTGAGATACTGCACGATCAGCACCTCGCCGATCCCCATGGCCAGGCCGCCGAGGACCGCGCCGGTGATGTCGCCCATGCCGCCGAGAATGATGGCGGCCAGTCCCTTGAGGCCGTAGGTGTTGCCCATGAACGGCGAGACGCTGCCCTGGAAGAGCATGCCGACGAGGACCCCCGCGATGCCGCCGAGCGCGGAACTGAGGAAGAACGTGAACGCGACGACGCGGTCGAACGGCATTCCGAGCAGGGCGGCCGTCTGCGGGTTCTCGGCCACGGCCCGGATTGCGAGCCCCAGCCGGGTGCGGACGAGCAAGAGGCGCAGACCGATCATGAGCGCGACAACCGTCGCCAGCACCACCCCCTGCAGCAGACTGACGGTGACCGGGCCCGCGGTGAAGAACCGGAGCGGCACGGTCCCCGGCGGATAGCTCAGCGGTTCGGTGCCCCACACGATCTGCGCCAGGTTGACGAGGATGAGCGCGATCCCGATCGAGGTGATGAGCGACGACAGCCGGCTCGCGCCCCGGAGGCGCAGCGGCCGGAACGCGACGGCGTCGAGAAGGACCCCGAGCAGCCCCGCGCCGGCGCAGGCCCCGGCGACCGCCAGGGCGAGACCCACCTTGGCGTCCACGAGCAGCGTGTACGCGAGCAGCGCGCCGACGGCCAGCACCGCGGGGTGCGCGAGGTTGATGATCTCGAGCACGCCAAAGACGAGCGTGAAGCCGAGGGCGAAGAGGGCGTAGACGGAGCCGAGCGAGATCCCGTTGACGAGCTGTTGAAGAAAGACGGCCATGAAGGCCCGCGGCCGGGGGCGGCGCGCGGGCGCGCCCGCCCCCGGCCCGGCGTTTACCTCACGCTATTTGACGTCGAGCTCGACGAACCGCCCGCCCCGTACCACCGCGACGTACGTCCGCGGCTGGATCACGTCGCGGTCGGCGGCGATGCTGATCCGGCCGAGCGGTGTCTCGATGTTCTTGATCGTGTAGAGGGCCTGCTCGATTTTGCTCCGCTGCGTGCGCACGGGTTCGGCGCCCGTGAGCCCGGCGCGGCGGATCGCTTCCGCGACGACCTGCGCCCCGGTGTACGCCTGGGCGGCGAACTGGTTTGGTTCACGCTTGTACTCGTCACGGTAGGCGCCGTAGAACTTGAGGTTGACCGCGGACGGCGCGCTCGGGACCCACGCCGTGCCGACGATCAGTCCTTCCGCGGCCGGGCCGGCCCGCGTGATGATGTTCGTGTCGTTGAAGCCGTTCCCGCCGATGAAGGGCACCGTGATGCCGAGGTTGCGCCCCTGGATCAGCAGCAGCGTGCCCTCGCGCGCGAGCGCGCTGACCACGATCGCTTGCGGGTTCGCGGCCTTCGCCTTGGTAAGCTGCGCGGAAAAATCGCTGTCGCCGCGCGAGAACGTAATCGTGTCCGCGATCGCGACGCCGTTCTTCTGCAGCTCCTCGGCGAACGTCCGGTAGCCCGAGATCGTAAAGTCGTCGGCGTTGTCGTACAGGACGACGACCTTGGACAGGTTGAGGACCTTCTTTGCGACGGCGATCGACTTCGGAATCTGCACGGCCTCCGGAGCCGACACCCGGAAGACGGTCGCGCCGATCTGCGGGATGCCCTTGGCCGTATTGCTGACGCCGACAACCGGCACGCCCGCCTGGACGGCCAGCGGATCGGCCGCAAACGCCTGGGCGCTCAGCACCGGGCCGAGGATCGCCGCGACCTGATCCCGCTGAATCAGCTTCTGGAAGACGTTGATCGCGCCGTCGCGCCCGGCGCCGGTGTCCTCGAGGATCGGGTCGATGCGCACCTGGCCCATCGCGTTGATCTGCTTGAAGGCGAGCTGGAAGCCGTTGCGGATCGGATCGCCGTACGCGGCGATGTCGCCGGTCACCCCCACCGCCAAGCCGATCTTGACCGGCCGGACCGGCGCCGCCCACGCCGCCGAGACCGCCAGCGGCAGGAGCAGGGCCAGAAGCCAGAGTTTTTTCATGCGTCAAGCACCCCCCGTTTGGGCTGCGAAACGTCTCAGTTTACGCGATCCGGCGCACTTTTCCCTGGCAAAGTGCATGGAGATTCGGCGCAAGGTTTGACCCGCCGCGCGTTGCGGGGATGACTCGACTGTATGAAGCTGGTCTTGCCATCAAGGCAGAGGCGAAATCGCGGCCGGCGCGATTCCGCCGGCGCGCTCGCGTTTCTCTCACATCTTGCCGGCGAGTTCTCCATCGTGCTCAATCTTCAAGACCTGCTCGCGCACGTGATCCGCACCTGCCGGGTGGAATTGGGCTTCGACTCGTGCTCGCTTGCCCTCGTCGATGAGGACGACCAGGACGCGCTGCGGATCCAGGCGGCGTCCGGGCTCCGCACCACCTATATCGATCTCAAGATTCCGGCCGGGCGGGGCCTCCACGGCGAAGTGGTGAGGACGGGCCAGCCGCTGCTGGTGCCGGACATGGCCGCCGATTCCCGCGTGTTCCAGCTGCAGCCCGGGATCCGGTCGGGGATCTACGCGCCGCTGATCGTCCGCAATCGCGTCGTGGGCGTGCTGAGCGCGCTGCGGTCGGCAAAGGACGCGTTTACCCACGCCGAGCTGGATCTGCTCACGGTGGTGGCGGGCTATGTGGCCGGCGCCGTCGAGGTGGCACGGCTGCACGAGCGGCTGAAGGAGCAGGCCCTCAACTCGAGCTATCAGCTCGCGGAAGCCCTGGATCTCGCGAGCGTGGCGATGATCATTGCGAGCTTGGAGGACGGCGCCATTCTTCGCTGGAACCGCGCCGCCGCGGACGTCTATGGATACACGCAGGAAGAAGCGGTCGGGCGGCCGCTCGCCCTGCTCGAGTCTCTCGATCAGCGGGGCGCGCTGGACGAGGTGCTCGCGGCGCTGAGACGGGGAGAGTCCGCGCGCTCGATCGACGTGGTGCACATAGGAAAGGAAGGGCAGCGCCGGCGGGTCGCCCTGACCGCGCATCCCATGCGGAACGCGGCCGGGAAGGTACGGTGGGCGCTCCTCGACGTAATGGCGTACTGATCGGGACACGGCCTGATCGAGGGCCGGTTGGGGGGACGACATGGCGGTGGACGTCGGCGTAACGCTGCCCACCCAGGGTCCGCTGGCCACGGCGGAGGCCGTCGCGACGATCGCGCGGCACGCGGAATCGGCCGGCTTTCGATCGTTGTGGGTGACCGATCACATCGCGATCCCGACCCGCTCCGCCAGCCGCTACCCGTACAGCGCGGACGGCGGCCTGCCGTGGGACCCCTCGATTCCTTACCTCGACGCGCTGACGGCGCTGGCCTGGGTGGCGGCGCTGACGCGCACCGTGCGGATCGGGACCTCGGTGCTCGTCCTGCCGATGCGCCACCCGCTGCCCGTTGCGAAGGCAGTGGCGACCCTCGACTACCTCTCCGGCGGCCGGGCCGTACTGGCCGTCGGCGCCGGCTGGTTCGAGGAAGAGTTCGCGCTGCTCGACCAGCCGTTCCGCGACCGGGGCCGCCGGCTCGACGATGCCGTGCGGCTCCTCAAGGCGTGCTGGGGCCCGGATCCGGTACGGTACCGCGGGGAATTCTACGATCTGCCGGCGTTCGCGATGGCGCCCAAGCCGCCGCAGGGCAGCCGGCTTCCGGTGTTGGCCGGCGGCGAGGGCGAGGTGGCGCTGCGCCGTGTCGCCGCGGTATGCGACGGCTGGCAGCCGCTCGGGCTCGACCCGGACGAGTATCGCGAGCGGGCCGGCCGTCTCGAGACGTACGCGGCGCGCCGCGGCCGTTCCATGAACGACCTCTGGCTCCAGGCGCGCATCGCGCGCGGCGTCCCGATCACCCGCGCCCTCGCGGCGCGGTACGCCGCCGCGGGCGCGCGCACGCTCATCGTGGACCCGGCCTACCGCACGATGACGCTCGACGCGGCGCGGGCCTTTCTCGACGAGGTCGCGCGCGAACTCGAGGTTGCGCCCGCCGTCCCCGGCTGTTAGGATAGGGCGCGTGAACCGCGTCACGAGACCATCCACGCAAACCCCGCTGTACTGCATCTGTCCTCCGCGGAGGTAGCACGCCTCCGCTTCCGGCGTTCCACGCAGTTCCATAGCACGGCCAATCGAGTCTGACGTTCATCGCCGCCCCCGAAGGGGCCGGCGCAGCACGCCCGCCGAGGGCGCACGGGGTGATTTCCATGGAGACAGGGGGTCCCCGCCTGGGGATTGTGTACGAGCATCCGGAGTGGTTCGCGCCGCTCTTTGCCGCGCTCGACGCGCGCGGCGTACCGTACGACCGGATCGACGTGAGCGCCCACCTGTTCGATCCGGGCGGCGCGCCGCCACCGTGGACGCTGGTGCTGAACCGCATGAGCCCGTCGGCCCACCTGCGCGGGCACGGACAGGCCATCGTCTACGCGCGCGACTTTCTTCGTTATCTCGAGGGGGCGGACATCGAGACGATCAACGGGGCGGACGCCTTCGCGCTGGAGACGTCCAAGGTCTCGCAGCTGCTGTTGCTTCGCCGCCTCGGGCTGCCCGCGCCGCGGACGCGGGTGATCAACCATCCGAGCCAGGCCGCGGCGGCGGCGGACGGGCTCGACTTTCCGGTCGCGGTGAAGCCGAACATCGGGGGGAGCGGCGCGGGGATCCAGCGGTTCGACCACCTCGAGGATCTTGCCGCCGCGGTTGCGGAGGGCACGCTCGACCTCGGCATCGACCGCACCGCGCTGGTGCAGGAGTTCCTGCCCGCGCGGGACGGTCACATCGTCCGGGTGGAAGTCTTGGACGGCCGCGTGCTCTACGCAATCAAGGTCTTTCCGAAGCCCGGCGGCTTCAACCTCTGCCCGGCCGACATCTGCCAGGTCGAGCCGGAGGCCGGCCTGCGCCCGGCGGATCTTCCGAAGGCCGCCCTGCGGGTCGAAGCATGCACGCCGCCGGCGCACGTCTGCCGCGACGTCCTCACGATCGCGCGGCGGGCGCGCCTGGATCTCGCCGGCGTCGAGTACCTTGTCGACGACCGGAACGGCCGGATTCACTACTACGACATCAACGCGCTGTCGAATTTCGTGTCGAACGCGGTCGAGGTCGTCGGGTTCGATCCATACGGCGTGCTGGCGGATTACCTGGCGGGTCGGCTCGGCATCCAGGGCTTGAGGCGGGCGGATCGCGCGGCGGCGGCCGTGTAAGCGGGTGCCCCGTACGCGGAGCGTGTCGCGGCCCCCGGCGTTCGCCGGGGGCCGCCCCGTTGTCCGCCCGCGCAGGGGGGTGCGCCGGCGAACCTACGTCTTACATTCGTTCCAGCGTCGCGCGGCGCCGCACGGTTCCATCGTGGAGCACGTTCGTCAATCGAGATCGGCGAACTGCAGCCGGTACAGCTTCGCGTAGATCCCGTCGCGCGCCAAGAGCGCGTCGTGCGTCCCTTCCTCGGCGACGCGGCCTTTGTGCAGGACGAGGATCCGGTCGACGTGGCGCACCGTCGAAAGCCGGTGGGCGATCACGATCGCGGTGCGTCCCCGCAGGGCCGCCGTCATCGCGCGCTGGATGAGGACTTCCGTCTCCGCGTCCACGCTGCTCGTCGCCTCATCGAGGATCAGCAGAATCTCCGGCTGCGCAGCGAGCGCCCGCGCGAACGCGATCAGCTGCTTTTGCCCGGACGACAGGCCCGCCCCGCGTTCGTGGAGCTCGGTCGCGTAGCCCCGCGGCAGCGCCTCGATGAACCGCGCGGCCCCGGTCTGCTCCGCGGCCCGCTGCACGTCGGCGTCCGAGATCGCGGCGTTGCCGAGGCGGATGTTGTCGGCGATCGTGCCCGAGAACAGGAAGACATCTTGAAGAACGAGGCCGACGTGCCGCCGCAGCTCGCGCTGCGGGTACCGGCGCACGTCGGTGCCGTCCACCAGCACCTCGCCCCGCTGCGGGTCGTAGAAGCGCGTGAGGAGATTGATGACGGAGGTCTTTCCGGCGCCGGTATGGCCGACAATCGCGACGCGCTCGCCGGCGCGGATCGTAAACGAGACGCCGCGGAGCGCCCAGGCCGGCTCTCCCGCCGCCGGCCGGGCGGTCGTCGCCGCGGCCGGCGCGCCGCCGTCCTGGTAGGAGAACCAGACGTTCCGGAACACGATGTCGCCGCGCAGGCCCGGCAGCGGCGAGGGGCTCGCGGCGTCCCGGACGGCGACCGGCTCGTCCAGCACGCGGAAGATGCGCTCCGAGGACGCCATCGCCGCCTGGAAGATATTGAACTTATCCGCCAAGTCGCGCAGCGGATCGAAGAACCGCTCCGCGTACTGGATCGCGGCGACGAGCACGCCGAGCGTCGCAACGCCCCGCGCAATCTGGCCCCCGCCGTACCATAGGAGAAGGGCGACGCCGAACGCGCCGACGAGCTGAATCGCCGGGTAGAACTGCGAGAAGTTGCGGGTGGAGGCGAGGCTCGCGTCGAGATGGGCGGCGTTGAGCTCGTCGAAGGCGCCGAGGCGCCGGGGCTCCTGGGTAAACAGCTGCGTGACCGTCATCCCGGTGATCTGTTCGTTCAGGTACGCGTTGATGCGCGCGAGGCGCGTGCGGACCGCGCGGAACGCGTCCCGCGACCGCAGCCGGAAGCGCTCCGTGATCACGTAGACGGCCGGCAGGACGGCAAACGCGGCGAGCGCGAGGCGCCAGTTCATCCACAGCATGATCGCCATGATGCCGATCATCGTGAAGACGTCGCCGAAGATCGCCACCGCGCCCGAGGTGATCAACTCGTTCAGCGCGTCGACGTCGTTCGTGACGCGGGTGACGAGACGTCCCACGGGCGTGCGCGAGAAGAAGCTCATCGACAGCCCCTGGAGGTGGGCGACCATCTGCGCGCGCAGGTCCGCCATCACGCGCTGCCCCACCGCCTGCATGAGGTAGCTCTGCGCCCAGCGGGCGCCGAAGCCGAACGCCAGGACGGCGAGGTAGACGGCGGCGAGCCCGACGAGCCCGCGGAAGTCCGCGGCGGCCGCCCGGCCGCCGGGCGGCGCGATGTACCGGTCGATGCCGAGCCGGTACAGCGTCGGCCCGGCGAGGTCGGCGAGCGAGGCGACCAGCAGCAGGGCGATCGACAGCCCGACCGTCACGCCGTAGGGGCGGACGTAGGCCAGCAGGCGCCGGACGAGGCGCGCGTCGTAGGCGCGTCCAAGGATCGGATCTTCGTCGAAGTGCGCGCTCATCGGTCCGCGCCGTCCGGCGGGCCCGTCGCGGGTTCGCCGGCCGGTTCTTCCGCCTCGAGCGCTTCGCGCAGCAGCTCGCGCTCGTAGAGATCCGCGTACAGGCCGCCCCGGGCGATCAGGTCCTCGTGCGTCCCCTGGTCGACCACGCGGCCTCCGTCGAGCACGACGATCCAGTCCGCCGACCGGATCGTGGAGATCCGTTGGGCGATCACGAGGCTGGTGCGCGCCGCCATCACGCCGCGCAGGCGCTTCAGGATCGCCTGCTCCGTCTGCGTGTCGACGCTGCTCAGCGCGTCGTCGAGGATCAGCACGCGCGGATCGCGCATCACGGCGCGCGCGAGCGTGACGCGCTGCCGCTGTCCGCCCGAGAGCGTGACGCCGCGCTCGCCGACGACCGTGTCGTAGCCCGCCGGAAAATCCGCCGCGTCGGCGGCGATCTGCGAGACGTCCGCGGCCTCCAGGATTCGTGCGGGGTCGGCCGTCCCCGCGGCCCCGAACGCGATATTCGCGCGCAGCGTGTCGGAGAACAAGAACGGTTCCTGCGGCACGAGCGCGACCGCGCCCCGCAGGGTCGCAAGCGGCAACTGCCGCACGTCGTGGCCGTCCAGCAAGACCTGTCCCTCCGTGGGGTCGAGCACGCGGGGGATCAGCGACACGAGCGTCGTCTTTCCGGCGCCGGTAGGCCCGACGACGGCGACGGTCCGGCCGGCCGGGATGACGAGGCTCACGTCGCGCAGCACCGCCGTGCCGTCGCGGACGACGCTCACGCGCCGGAAGGCGATCTCGCCTCGGATGCCGTCGACGACGAGCGGAGAGGGCGGATCATCGACCGCCGGCGCCTCGGCGAAGACGGCGTCGAGCCGGTTCATGGACGCGCGGCCCTGCTGCCACAGGTTCGTGACCCAGCCGAGGGCGATCATCGGGAAGCTGAGCCGGGCGAGGTAGTACGAGAACTGCACCATCTGCCCGAGCGTGAGCGTCCCGCGGATGACCGCGTCGCCGCCCTGCCACAGGAGCACCACCGACGCGACGCCGAGGATCAGGCCGATCACCGGCCACAGGGCGCCCTGGGCCCGCGCCAGCCGGAGGTTGGTGTGGACGACCGCCTCGGACGACTCGTTGAACCTCGCAAGCTGATCGGGCTCGCGGGCGAAGGCCTTCACCACCCGGATGCCGCTCATCATCTCCTGGACGCGGGCGGAGAGCGCGCTGAACTGCGCCTGCACGGCGTCGAAGCGCCGGTGGATCTCGCGGCCGAGCAGCAGAAACACGAACGTGACGAAGGGGAGGATCGCGAGCATCATCAGCGTCAGGCGCACGCTGATGCTCAGCATGAACGCGACGGACGCGATCAGCATCACCGTCGTGTGAACCGAGCGCATCAGCCCCACGCCCGCGAACCGCTGCACCGCGCGGATGTCGTTGACGGCCCGGGCCATCAGGTCGCCGGTCGGCGTGCGCTCGAAAAACGCGAGCGGCATCCGCTGGAGATGGGCGAAGTACTCGCGGCGCAGCTCCGTCTCGATCCGGTAGGCGGCCGCCATGATCGACCATCGCATGACGTAGGTCGCGGCGGCCTCCGCCGCGGCGAGCCCCAGGAGCGCCCCGGCGTACGCGGCCAGCAGGCTCCCGCCGACGTGGCGGCCGATACCGTCCACCGCCAGTTTCATGATCCACGGCGAGGACTGCGCCATCGCGATCGAGACGAGCCCCCCGAGATAGCCGACGGCGTACGGCCGCCGATAGCGGTGGACGTACGCCCAGAAGCGGCGGCTGCGCACGCGGGGAGCCGGTTACCGCGCCTTGTGGCCGACGAACACGCCGTCCCGCAGCGGGACGATCACGCCGGTGAAGTCGGGATCCGCAAAGAGGAGCCGCGTGACTTCGCGCACGCCCCGCGTGGCCGCGTCGTTCACGGCGGGGTCCATTGCCCGGCCGCGCCAGATCATGTTGTCGACGAGCAGGAGGCCGCCGGGGCGGAGGTGCGTCTTCATCACCGGGAAGGAGGCGGGGTAGGCGTCCTTTTCGATGTCGTTGAAGATCACGTCGAACTCCCCGGGGGTCCGGTCGAGCTCGGCGACGGCCTCGTTCACGCTGAAGCGCACGACGTCCGCAAGCCCGAGCCGGCCGAGATAACCGCGTGCCTGCCGTGACAGTTCCTCGTCCCAGACGACGTGGTGCACCTCACCGCCGCCGTTGTCCCGCACCGCCAGCGCAAACCACGCCGTGGAATACCCGAACCCGGAGCCCATTTCGAAGACGCGCCGGGCCCCGGTGGCCCGTGTCAGCAGATAGAACAGTCGGCCCACCACGGGGCCGACGATCGGAAACCGCCGCTCCGCGGCGTAGGCTTCCATTTCTTGCAGGATCGGCGGCCGCGCCGGGATGACGCCCTCGAGGTAGGCGGTCAGCGCGGGTTGGGTCAGGTCCTGATAGAGGTCTCTGCTCATAAAGCCATCATACGACGGCGACCGGCGCGCCGGGCCCGCCGAGGCGCAGAAGTACAAGGTGACGTCCTACGGCCAGATCGTGCTGCAGCGCGGCGCCGGAAGTCGATCGAGCAACCCAAACAGACGATCGCACACCTGCGCCGTGTTTCGGTGCATAACGGCTGAAACACCGTCGCGATTCAGGGGGTTCCGGCGGGCAGGGTGATGGTGACAGCACCGGCGGTAATCATCATTCCACATAACTGAAGCAGATCGACCGTGTCCCTGCCCGCCGGGTACGTACGGCCGCTACTTCGGTTCGATCGGCTCGATGGGATCGCCGGCACGGATCGTGCCGCCGGTGAGGATCTGCGCCCGCAGGCCGCCGCGATGGACCAAGCCGGCGCGAATCCGCTGGCCGGTGACCTTCTCGATGTGCCCGCACGGCTCGCACAGCCGGATGCCGCGCAGCGACACGTCGCCGACGCGGAATTCGCGGCCGACGAGGTGGTTGAGCGCCACGCCGCGGGTGACGATGTTGCGCCGGCTGTCGCCGGCGTCGAACGCGACCTCGTACTCTCGGCGGAGGGCGTCGACGGCTTCTTCCTCGATCAAAGTGACTTCGCGTTCCGATCCGCCCAGCTTCGAATAGGTGCCCGACCGGCTGTGGTAGCGGTCGCCTTCGAGTCCTTCGCCGGGAACGGCCCGCACCGCGGGCACCGACGACATCGCCTCCTCCGCGCGCGCGCAGATATGCAGGGAGACGACCGCGCCTCTCATCATGCGCCACCTCACCGGTCCGCCGGACCTGTCGCGGCGTCCCTTCGCGCGCGGCCGGCTCCGGCCCTTCGACGGCCGCCCGCTCGGTTATGATAGGAAATGACCAGACCGCCGCCAAGGGAGGCGCCCCACCGCCGTCATGCGAGTCGCCGTCACGGGTTCCCACGGACTGATCGGCTCGGCCGTGGTCGCGTCGCTGCGCGCCCGCGGCGACCAGGTCGTTCGTCTCGTCCGCGGTGAAGCCGCGGGCGCGGACGAAATCTCCTGGCAGCCGCACGACGGCCGGATCGACGCGGCCCGCCTCGAGGGCATCGACGCGGCGGTCCACCTCGCGGGCGCGACGCTGGCGTCGCGGTGGACACCGGAGCAGAAAGAGGCGATTCGGAGCAGCCGGTTGCTCGGCACCGGTCTCGTCGCCCGCGCGCTGGCCGGACTCGCCGCGCCGCCGCGGGTCCTCGTCAGCGGCTCCGCCGTCGGCTACTACGGCAACCGCGGCGACGAGGTGCTGACCGAGTCCTCGGGCGCGGGCACGGGTTTCCTCGCGGACGTATGCCGCGAGTGGGAGGCCGCGGCCGATCCCGCCCGCCGGGCCGGGATCCGGGTGACCCACCCACGCTTCGGGGTGGTGCTCGGCGGAGGCGGCGGCATCCTCGCCAAGATCGTGCCGATCTTCAAGCTCGGCGCGGGCGGCCCCCTCGGCCACGGGCGGCAGTATCTGCCGTGGGTCGCGATCGACGACGCCGTCGGCGCCATTCTGCTCGCGCTCGATCGCGACGGACTCGACGGGCCGGTCAACGTCGTCGCGCCGCACGCGGTCACGAACCGCGAGTTCACCTCCGCACTCGGGCACGTGATCGGCCGTCCGGCGGTTATCCCCGTCCCGGCGGCGGCGCTGCGCGCGCTGTTCGGCGAGATGGCCGACGAGGCGCTCCTGGCCAGCCAGCGCGTGGAACCGGCCCGGCTCGCCGCCGCCGAGTATGGATTCCGCTTCGGGGAACTCGAGCCGGCCTTGCGCCGGGCTCTCGCCGCCGCGTAGGCGCGCCGTTCCGGTCGGACGTTGCGGCCGCGGGCCGCGTCAGATATAATCGGCTCACACCGTTCATGTCGACGGGCCGCGCGACAACGCGGCGCGCCATCGTGCGAAGGCGATGCCGTGCGGGGCCCGGGCGAGGCGTGGGGACGTAGCTCAGTTGGGAGAGCGCCTGAATCGCACTCAGGAGGTCGGCGGTTCGAATCCGCTCGTCTCCACCAGATTTACCAAGGGTTTCCGCGCATCACCATTTGCTGGCGTGCCCGTTGGTGCCTTTCTGGTGCCTTGACGTAGGGCGTCAAGCCGCTCTCCGACCGCCTGGAACGCCGACGGCATCAGGTGGCCGTACGTGTTGAGCGTCGTCGTGATCGACGCGTGCCCCAGCCGCGCCTGGATGGCTTTTGGATGCACACCAGCGGCGATCAGCAGGCTCGCGTGCGTGTGCCGTAGATCATGGAGCCTGATCTCGTGGAGACCGGCGAGCGTGAGGTGCCGTTTGAAGACCCGGTCGATATTGTCTGGGTCGAGTGGGCCACCAGTTTGACCCGACCGGAAGACATGGGCCTCCTCGGGATCGTCACTGGCAGGGAACACGAGGAGAATCTCAATGAGTGAGGGACTGAGGTCGATGGTGCGACGCGAGTGCCGCGTCTTGAGCGGGGCCTCCCGAACGACGTAGCGCTCCCCGTCGCGGACGCGCCCTCGAGTGCGACGGACATGCAGTACACCACTGTGCAGCCCCCAGCGTAGCCCCAAGAGTTCGCCCCGACGAAGGCCGGTGTGCACCGCGACCCGGTACAGTGTGCGGTATGGCTCCTCAGAGGAGTACAGGAGGCGAGAACGGATTCCAGGAGTTCCGGCGGGCGCTGGGGCGGGATTCAACGAGGGCGGGACGCGTCTACAATCGTGCCGCTAAATTCTTTGGCCAGTTGCCGACTGCGCTTGTGTCATTGAGTTCGGTCCTCCCCCGAACTGATAGTCAGGAGCCAGTATGATACAGAAATACCGTATGGCTCCCCGCCGGAAGTCTTCGCGGAACTGCGGGAGGTTTTCGAGTCCGTCAAACCGCAGATGCGGTCGCGGTTTTCGTGGCGATGCAGACAATCCCCGGCTGGAGCCGTGGGACCAGAGACCTCGATAGGGACAGGGCAACTCCGGTGCATCGTCAAATAGCGACAACGGTCCCTGTTGTCCGTAGAAGGCTCGTTCGGTTTAGGGGGGAATCCGATGAGCCTCACGCGTTGCCCGAACTGCGGCACCATTGTCCCGACAAAGGCAACGGACTGCGTGTGGATACGCGCGTCCAGCTGAGCGATGGGGACATTCGGGGCCCACCCATCGCGCAACCTCCTTTGGGCTCCGTCAGCCATGGGGGAGAGCCGACCTGTGGGGGTGACACAAATGGAGACCACGTTCTCGGTCAGGCTCATCTCCGTGAAGAACGTTTCGGTTGACGAGGCGGATCGTTTGCGTTGGGACGTGATCGTGACCGTTGCCGTGGTGTCGCCCTTCGGGCGATTCGACCTGGACGTAGAGATCGACCGGAGTCCGACGATTGATGATGCGGTCAGTCTAGCGATGACAAAAATATCCGAATGGGGCGCGGAATTTGGGGAGGCTTCCCAGATCGCACCTTCAAGAAAAGCACAGACATAAAGATTCTCCTTTCAGGCGGGTGACGTGTAATGTCTTAGTCCTGGAGGGAATGAAAATGCCGATTCCAACCGTCACGTGGGTCCTACTCCGCGAACGGTCGGTCAAGGAGAACGACGAACTAAACATTTTTGGGGTCGCGCAAATCCTTGAGGTGAACTCCTTTCCAGCGAAAACGGAGAAGGTTACTCGTGAGACTCGATTTCAGTCGAGTCGTCCACAAAGGCATACGAATTTGGGTGTTCGCTAATGGCGGATAATCGTGGACGCTCGGATCGACCTGCGGCGAGACCGTTCTCCGCGATCATCACCATCCTTGTGATCGCATTGATTCTTCAGACAGCATACGGTCCGCAATACTGTAAAGGGTCGTCCCAAGAGGGTCTGCAGGGAATGAACGTAGACCGGGCACTCACGCGCGAGTATTGCGCGGCAAGCCAGATACGTGACCGTAATGCGCCAGTGTCCCAATGGATTGATACCCTTAACTATGACCTCGTTGCCTTGGGGGACCTTCTTGGTGGCCTATTCAGTCAAATAGGAGCCGTTCAACAGCCGCACAAATAGTGCCGCCCAATCTTCAAACGGACGGCATTTGTAAAGGCCGGATGTTTAAGGGGTGGTCCGCGATGAGACAGTCATCACGTTATCCGGCGCTTGGCATGATCGTGGGCTTGTACCAATTCGCGGCCATCCTGGCGGCTCTAGGCACTGTCGCGGCGATTATGGTTCTCTTTGATCGCAGTGCCTCACAGGTGTCTGGCGTTCAAATTCAAATCCTTATCGGGCTGATCGTCGGAGGAGGGATCACGGTCCTTACGCTCGTCGCAATCGCCGAAAGCATCAAAGTCGTTGTGGACAGAACACCCGGTTCGTTGCTGACCGTCTCCACGATGCCGCGCCACGAACGCGCCAGCAAGGAGGGGCGTGGTGGAGAAACCGTCAAATCTTCAAGCGGCTAAGTCGCGGACAATATCGCGTCTTAGATTTTCGGCGATAAGGACCGGCATACTCACTACCGAGGGTCCGGACTCTGGAGTCCGGACCCTCGGTATCTTAGTGTCGGGGCTAGTGGTTATTGCTAGTCGAGATAGGTTACTTGATCTACCTGACCCCGGTCGTCTCCTTGACCTTGTGCCCAATGACTTCTCCGGTCATCACGCGAGTCGCGGCCGGAAGCACCTTGGGATTCTTCATCACCCAGTCCGCCGCGACCCGATTGGATTCCTCGGCGTTCGCTTTGGTTTCGAAGATGCTGGTTGACAGTACCGTCCCACCGCCAACATCCGTAAAGTAGTATCCAATGAAACCCGGAACCGCACTGATCAACGGCACAAAATCCTCGCGGACGTGCCGCGGCAATTCTTGCGGATTCGGTACCTTATCATACTGCCGTACGCTCGAATGCATGGGCCAACCTCCGTCTCCCAATAGGGAGTGTACTTCTGTGGGGCTTTCTCCTCCGAGGAAACGACCGAATACAGTGAAAGTCGCCGTGGACGTAAGGGAGAGGAACAATTCAAGTATATCCCTTGTTCGCACAGGGAAGCGAACGCCGCATGGCGTCTCATCTGTCCAGACTTGGGCTCTTGCCTTCCGTGGAGTATACTTTCACCCCTCCAGCCTACGCCACAGACGCGCCACGAAGCCAGGCGAGGTTGTACGAAGCCCATCGCGTCGGATCCTATGACGCCCTCTGTCGCCCTGACCCGCTCTCTGCGCTCTCCGGCGACCGCTCGGCAACGTCCCGGCGATCGGCCGGTCGGCCTCCCCGCCTCCAATCACTCTCCGCAAAACGCTTCAGATTCGCGAACTGGCGCATCTGCATGATCCAATGGCTGGGCTCGAGCAGCAGAAAGGTCGCCGCCGGCTGAAGCCACCGCGGTTCGAGGGCCCAGTAGCCGCTGACCACGAGCCGGGTGCAGCCTCCAGGAAGCTCCTTTAGCAGAAAGCCCCAGAGCGAATCGGTGTAGAAGCGCGGCCGCGCGCCCGCCGGATCGAATTGATGCCCGGCCAGGTCAAACGACGCCCGCAACCCCAGGAACCGCTCCGGTTCCAAGAGCGCGACCGTCCATGCGGGTTTGCCCATCGCCGTCAAGCAGTCCCCAGCAGAGAGCGTCTGCCACTCGGGGTGGATGCGGTCTGCGCTTGGACGGCCGAAGTTGTCGAGGTAGTCCCAGCTATAATAGCCGGCACGATGGTAGCCCATCTGCACCAGCCAAGGCCAGACTCTAGCCGGCGGCGCCTCAATCGTGACGGCCATCGTCGCGCTGCGCCTGCCGCCCGGAATCAAATCTGCGCCCGGATACGGCTGTCTCACCTCTTCGTCGGTTGCACCCCAACGAAGCAGTCGCGGCCGCAGCAGGAGCGCGTACGCGCCCGCGGACAGCCCCAATAAGGTGCCGAGCTTCCAGCCCGAGCTGCCGGCACAACGGCCCGGACGATTTGATGGACGCATGCTTCTTCCTCCTCTTGTCCGTCAGGTGCCCCCGATCCCCGAACACCGAGAGGGCTCGACGTTGATCCGATACGAGGGCTACATATTGGCGATCGCATTCATGAGGATACCTCCCTAAAGAAGGCTCGCGTCCCCAAGAGACGGCGTAGCGCTGCGGCTCTTCTGGCTGGCGGCAAGCCGCTCGGCCCGCCACTTGATGCCGAGCAGTTGCTTGCGTACCATCACGAACTCCGCCGGATCGAGAAACAGTAAGACAGGAAGCCGCCGCCACGTCACGGGTAGCGCAGTGCGAACGCGGAGCACAAGTCGGCTGCGGCTTTCGTCGAGCGGCTTTCGTCGAGTGGTTGGATGGTCCATGATTGGGTAACCGCCACGCCGGCATCACGGTACGCGAGGAGTAGCGTCCGGTTCCGCTCGAGTGCTTCCACCCGCATGGGGGTACCGACTGCGTAGGGCACCATGTCGCCCACACGGAGGTCCTGGAACTGCGGCAGGATTTGGCCCACGCTCGGCGCCTGGAGAGCACCGATCATGAGGTCAATCCAATCGTAACTGTAGAGCCCGCCTCGCAGATTTCCAATCTGCGTGAGCCACGGCCAGATGTGCTCTGGTCGCGCCCATACCGTGACGGCACGGGTCGTCGCCTCGACAGGATGCTGTGCGATGTCGTCGCCCGGCATCTGCCGCACGACTTCTTCGTCCGTGGCTCCCCATCGCCGATGCCAGGGCCGAACGACGAAGGGATATGTGACACCGGCAAGGGCGAGAATCGCCGCAGCCCATCTCGCAACGGCCCAAGACCGTCGACTCATCGCGTCGCAGCCTTCCTACTTCGTCGAGAACTGGCTGAGTGGGAGGGGACATTGGGTCGCCTCCCCCAAAAAACAGCGTAGTGCTGTAGATCAGGCGGGGCGATCCGGCATGGGCCCGATTCTCGGTCGGACGCGCAGAGGAACGCGCATTCGTTCGATTTGGGCGGAGAACTTGACCGGACTTGTCCAGATACAGTCTGCGCCGCGATCTGCCCGGCCCCGGGCTCGCCCGCCTGGTGTCGTGACCAGGAGCGCGCTGCGATGAAGCAACGGACTGCGGAGAGTGGATTCCAGTTGACCGCCGGTGTCGTCAAACGCGCGGTCCAACTTGCCGTTTCCCTGGTTGTTCAGGCCGTCTTGTTGTTTGCTTCTGCGGGCCGGGTCGCCTGGCCGGCGGCCTGGGCCTATCTCGTCACGTACGTGGGCGCTGTCGGGCTGAATACTCTGCTCCTGATACCGAAGGGGGCCGCCGCGACGGCGCTGATCGAGGAGCGGGCACGAATTCTGCCCGAGAGGAAATGGGACCGGGGAGTGAGTGCGGCGTTGGTCGTCGGTCACGTCGCGATGCTCACCGCGGCCGGCTTGGACTATAGGTTCAGATGGAGCCCGATGATCGGGTGGCCGGTGCAGGTGTTGGGGTTGGCGGGCGTGGCGACGGGCCTGGCTGCCTCGAGCTGGGCGATGCTGACGAATGCGTACTTCTCCTCGACTGTGCGCATCCAGCGGGAGCGAGGTCATCATGTCATCAGCGATGGCCCCTACCGTTTCGTGCGACATCCCGGATACGGCGGGTACGTTATTTTCGCCGGTGCCACGCCGTTGTTGCTGGGATCGCTCGGCGCGTTCGTCCCCGCAACGATCGTGATCGCGGCGATTGTGGCGAGGACGTGGCTTGAGGACCGAACGCTTCGGGCCGAACTCGACGGCTACGACGATTACTCCCGCCGTGTCCGGTATCGCCTTATTCCTCGCCTTTGGTAAGAGGCCTTATGCACCGGGCACGGTTTGGCACGCGGCGGCCTCGACGCGCGACTTGATCCCCTTCAGCATGCCGCTTTCCATATAGTGGTGCAGCGCTTCGCCCGGCCCGCGGTCGATCAGAGCGGCGATCGGCCAGAGCAACGGCCAGAGGACCGGCACCTTACGGGCAAACGGCTCGAGCCAGCCGCCCCGGGTGCGGGCGATCAGCCGGGTCTTGGTCCCACCGGCGAGCGGCTCGAGGATAAGCCACTCGCCGGCGATCAGGCAGCGTGGCCGATCAACCATCGTCACCGGCACGGTGTTGAACCGCGAGTACGGGACCCGATCGCCGACATGCAACTCCTGCCATTCGGGGTGGATGCGGGTCGCCGAATGGCCGTCGGCATAGGTGATGAACAGCAATCGCTCGACCCATTCGTGGGTGTAGAAGCCAGCCCGGCCGGAGCCCATCTGGACGAGCCAGGGCCAAACTTGGTCCGGCGGCGCGTCAATGGTGATGGCGCGGGTCGAGACTGGCCGATAACCCATAGGACTTGGGAGTTCGTCACCAGGGAGCGCCTTAGCGACCTCCTCGTCGGTGGCGCCCCATCGCCGGATGCGTGGTCGTACGACGGCCGTGTAAGCCAACCCGGCGACCGCCACTGCCGAGGCGGCCGCAAGGCTCCGCCTCCGGTCACGAGGCGCCGGCACCGCTCCTTCGCGCTGCGCCGGCTCGATGCGGAAGACGGGGTAGTCCGCGGCGATGGCCCTGAATTCGGTGAGCGGGGCGTCGTGCGGGATCGGGAAGTGCCTCCGCCCGCTCGTGGCGACCTGGCAGTAGGCTTTCAAGATCGGCGCTCGTTCCTCGGCCGGGACTTCGGTGAGGCGGACCGGGCGCGAGGAGCCGCGCTTCACGAACGCCTCTCCGCCGGTCGCGCGGACGTTGCGTACCCACTCCGACCCGTCGCCGAGCATCGAGACGAGGTATCGGTGTCCGTCGTGCTCGGTCACGACAAGCACGTTGGTGTGGAGCCGCCCGCTGCGGCGCCCTCTCACCTGCAGCGTGAGGAGGATGGCCGGCGTGAGGCCGAGGCCCGACAATCGGGCCAGGGCTCCGCTCACGACTTTCCCGAGGCCAGTCGGGTGCCAGTTCCGATAGAATAGGCGCAAAGAGGTTCGTTCGGCGTGATCGCAGCGATGGCCGGTCATGTCCGTGTCCTCTCGGTGCGCAGGAGAGCGATCGCCAGCACTGCCACCCACAGCAAGAACCCCATGATGTTGATGCGCTCCCACAGCCCGATCCACGGCGTCGGCAGATTTGCCTGGAGCCGGGGACTCTCCAACCCCGTCAACGCGCCAAACACGAACAGGATCAGGATCGTGACGATCGAGTAGAGGCGGAACGCCTTTCCGAATGCCGTGGCCCCGAACCCGATGGCCACCAGCATGAAGAGCACCGTCATGAGCCCGAGAACGACGTGCAGGGTATCGGACCAAGTTCCCCCGCCCGCCGCCAGCACCTCACGTTGATGCATCGCGGCAAATGGCCATGCGATGCCACCGAGAGCCCCGAATGCAACGAACAGACCACCGACAACACGCAGTGCACGCTTCCCACCTGCCGACATCCAGA
>Ga0070731_10000856_pt1 | contig 35697 bp, 30 predicted proteins | sample Coa_R1_2_FD_66448 | JGI IMG/M metagenome (GOLD analysis project Ga0070731, IMG submission 66448) | Surface soil microbial communities from Centralia Pennsylvania, which are recovering from an underground coalmine fire - Coalmine... | ecosystem: Environmental > Terrestrial > Soil > Unclassified ... | reverse complement strand
ACCAGTATTTGTATGGAAGTAGCGGCGGGGCGGGCGGAAGCAAGCGCGGTCATGATGATCGTGCCAAGCCCTTTGCGGCGATGGCCTTCCACAGTGAGAATGCGGTCATAGATGAACACGTCGCCGTATCGCGCGGCATGACCGCTCGCGGCGAGTTCGCCGGCCGCAGAGAAGATGCAGGAATGCGTGCGCCGCGTCTCATTCGGCAGGCCGGAATCGACCCGCAGTCCGCCGGAATCGGCGACTGGTTGCGGCAGACCACGTGACAGCGACCGTGCGCGCAACCATGATTCCAGGAGGAAAGGATCAACGAAGTACGACATGTGCCGTTCTAGAGGGAAGCGGCGGCGCTGCCGCTTCCCTCGCAGTTTTTTTGAGGGAATACTCTTGAAGGAGGCGGCATCACTCCGTCAGATACCGCGTCAGCGCCAGATCAGTGCCAATCGCGCCGATGGACACGATTTTTCCGTCGGCCTGGATCAGCAGCCCGGAGACAGCCTGGTTGGTACGCTGCAGCAGACACCGAAGGAATCGACCGTACCAAACTTCGTGTCGAGCTTTCCGGCTTGATCGAGTCGCGCCAGGCCACCGACAATCGGGGCATCGTCGTTGACGAGCCCAGCCGTCACGATTTGTCCGTTCGATTGCACCGCCATGGCGCCGAGAACGGAGGTCGTCTGCCGCTCATCGAACGAGTAGAAGCTTGCAGCATTGAAGCTCGCGAGTTCTACGACATGGCAAGCCAGAGCGCGATCACGGCCGTCCAGTTGCCCTGCACGAGCGATACGGCCCAGCTCGATAGTGGCTCCGCCATCGCCGTCGATCCGGTCAACAAGCTGTTCCTCGTCAATGAGCCCGTGAATGCCTGCACCAATTCGGGCAGCGCCATCATCGTCTATGACGAGAGCGGAAATTACGTGGAGACGATTGACGGCTTTCAATTCGCGAGCAACGTGATCATTTCCCCGCCGGCCACCCTTAACCCGAACAAGCGTATGGGCTGGGTGTTCGGCGGACCAAACGGAAGCGTTTCCCAGCTCCAGCAGTTCTTCTACTGATGGCCATGAGGGCGGGCTCATCGGTGAATTTGTCAATTGCGCGTACAAATATATAAGCTCGATTCCCCACGAATGATGACAACCATCGCAGTGAATTTTGACAGCCTTTTGCTATCCCTGCACTCGCTTGGGGCGGATCGGATGATCAATCGTCAGCCCCCACGCCCGAACCAGGCGCTATCCAGGGAATAGAGTGCGCATGCAGTGCGTCCTCAACGTCGGGACAGGCGCGGATTCTTCGTCGGCCTGTCCAAGTCGATCTGAGCGCACCCGTGTACAAGCGCAGATCGAACGGCCCGCCGGGTTCGCGGTGGACAGGGACGCGCAATCGCCGTCTGCGAATCGGCTGGCGCGTACCCCTGGCGTTCGCGCTCATCGCAGTGGTCGCGGCGATCGTGGTGCAACGCGTTGAAAACGCGTTGCACCATCACGCAACGGCTTCAGCGGAACCGAGGCAGCAAGGATAGCGTCGGTGCGAATGCCCGGTAAACCTGGGTTAAGGCGCCAACCAAATCCCCGCGTCCCGCGTTGATCCCGTATGCAACGCGAAGGAATGGAATACCAGCTCCAAAGAGCTCTGGAACTGCGGGCGATTGCACACTTCATCGACGATCGCACGAAGCAGGGCGCGCTCCTGTGGCTCGCGCAGGACTACGAGACCGCGGCTGAACGGGAAGGCACTGCAGGACCGGCTCCGCTGGTTCGCCGCCTTCACATGATGCGTATGGTCGAGCGATTGCGGCCCGTCGGCAATCTCCTTAGCGGAGAACATCGAGTCTCGTAGAGACTCGTTTGGTGCTACGGCGCAAACGCTGCGCCTGTCTTTTCGGCATGTACGACCATGCCATTGCGGCCTTACGAGAAGGCCTGAGACTTCGGGTCGACCGCATGACGCGGAGAAGCAGGTGGAAAGTCTTCCAGACCTCGCCGGGCTGGGCCTGGCCTTGCCGTCCTGATGGGGCGGGGCGAGGCCCGCAAGATGCGCGACGCCCGGATGGTCAGTTTTTCGCGCGCCGCGCTAGTTGCAAATCAGTCGCATTTTCACTTATGATAAGTCTCTTGCGGCGGACATGAAGACGCTGTCGAGAACCCCGGCCCCGTCCGTTTGGGACGCGGATACTCCCTCGCGGGCGGGGGCTCCCTTTCGGGATGGAATGGCCACGTTTCTGCGATTGACTCGCAGATACACCAGCTCCAAGGGATCACCCGTGCCGCGCTTATGATCCCTTCGATGCGGTTCTTTGGCCCGTGCGAAGCAATTTCTTGCAATTGCAACTCATTCGCAAGTATTAACCTCTCATGCGCCTGGGAATCCGCAGAAGGATGGCGGCTGACGCCGCCTCGGCCCCGTCGATGTCGAACGCGGCATGCCGCGGGGCGGGCCGGGTGGCGGCTTCCGCCCTGCTGTGCGTTGCCTGGCCCGCGCCGTTGGCGGCGCAGAGCACGACGCCGGGTGTAGAGACCGTCGTCGTTACCGGAAACAGAATTTCCGGTCCCACCCTGAGCGCCAGCGGGGCCAATGACTACTCGATTTCGCGTGCCGACATTGAAGCGCTGCCGATCGGCGGCGACACACCCCTCACCGACGTGCTCGCGCAGATGCCCGGAGTAGCGATCGACCAGAATCAGCAAATCCACATTCGCGACACCGAAGGCCCCCAATTCCAATACCGGATCGACGGGGTTCTCGTTCCTTTCGACATCAATACGAACCCCCCATTCGTGAGCATGCTCAACCCGGCCTTCATCAGTCAGCTGGACCTGCTCACCGGCATTCTGCCCGCGCGTTACAGTTACGCGACCGGTGGCGTGGTGGATATCCGCACGAGGGACGGATGCGAAAAGCCCGGCGGCTCCGCCTCCGTGCTTTTCGGACAGCGCGACATGTTCGAACCGAGCGTCGAATATGCCGGCTGCGATGACGCGCTTTCGTGGTTCGGGAGCCTTCTGTACGGGCAGAACAACATGGCGTTCAGTTCCGCGACGCCGGGGCCCACGGCCATTCACGACGGGACGCATTTGGGACAGGGTTTCGGCGTCGTGCGAGACCAGCTCGACGCGCACAACACGCTCGAACTCGTGGCCTCCGTCTCCGACAGCGACAACCAGTTGCCGAACGTGCCGGGATTGACGCCGGAATTCCAGCTGGCGGGAGCACCCGTCATACCCTCGGCGCAGATCAACTCCTGGCTCAATTTCCGCGACTATCTGGGCATCGTTTCGCTGACGGGAGATCCGTCGCAGAACCTCTCCTACAGGATCGCCTGGTCGGCGCACTCGATTTCGGAGATGTTCGTACCCGACGACGTGGGCGAACTCATCTATCAGGGTGTGGCCTCAACGGCGACGCATCGGGATTTCGACAATACGTTCGAGGGCGATCTCGACTATGTGCTCGGTCCGCACACGCTGAGCGGCGGCTTCTATATGGGAATGTACAATGTTACCGCCGACGATTCCTCGCTCGTATTTCCGGTGAACGCGCAGGGCGAGCAGAGCAGCACCACGCCGATTCGGGTCGTCAACAACGCCCAGGCGCTGAACCTTGTTTCCGGCGTCTACGTCAACGACCTCTGGCAGGCGGCTTCCGGATTGCGGGCCGACCTCGGGCTGCGCTGGGACAAGCTGACCGGCTTCACCGACGGAAGCGCCGTCGATCCGACGATCAATCTCAGCTATGCGCTCACCGACAACACGAGCCTGCATGGCGGCTTCGCGCGGTACATGCAGGTTCCAAGCTTTCTGGGAATCTCGCCTGGCGCACCGGCAGCCTTCGCCGGAACAACGGCGGAGGGTCCGCCGGGAATCGTCACGCCGACCGTGGAAAACGATTCGGAGTGGGACGCCGGCGTTGTGAACAGACCCTTGCCGGGCCTCACGCTTTCCGCCGACGGCTTCTACGAAATCACCAGACACTATCTCGACACGGGCCAGTTCGGCGTCGTGCCGATCTTCGCGCCGTTCAATTACGACACGGGGTACATCTGGGGCGTCGAGCTCGCGGGCGCGTACCGGACCGGCGCCTTTTCCACCTACGCGAACCTGACGCTCGGCAGAAACATGCAACAGGGGGTGGCGACCGGCCAGTTCAATTTCGATCCGGATGAGCTTGCCTATATCGACTCGCACCACATCGTTCTCGACCACCAGCCGCTGGTGGAAGTTACGGGAGGCGCTTCGTACAACTGGAAGCCGTACACATTCAGCGCCGATCTTGTTTACAGCAGCGGCCTCCGGGCCGGGTTTGCCGATCTGGAGCAACTGCCCGCATTCGTGCAGGTGAACCTTTCCGTGCAGCGATCGTTCGATATTCCCGGTGTCGGCGAAATCGACAACCGTTTGACGATATTGAACGCGCTCGATCGTACAAATCTGATCCGCCCCGCCGAGGGGATCGGCATCTTCCAGTCCGCCTATGGCCCGCGCCTGACGGTGTTCGATTCCGTGTCCGTGCCGCTCCCGTAGGGTGTATAAGCGGGATATGAGAGACAATAATCCCCCCATCAAACCGCAGTTCCCTCCCTCGGGCCGGTACCGTTGGCACATCGCATGCGCGCTCGCCGCGCTGTGCGTGGTGCCTGTCTGCGGCGCACCGGCCGATGCCAAAGGCGCCGTCACCACCTTCGACCCGCCGGGATCGACGGCCACCTTTCCGCAGGGCATCAACGACAGCGGCGCGATCGCCGGTTTCTACAACGACAGCGGTGGTGTGGCGCACGGCTTTGTGCGCGCCGCGGACGGGACGATCACGGCGTTCGATCCCGTTGGCTCCATTGCCACGAGCGCGCTCGGCATCAACGCAAAGGGCTGGACCGCCGGGTTCTACGCGGACAGCAAAAAAGTCGCGCACGGCTTCGTGCGCAGCCCGGGCGGAAAAATAACCGCGTTCGACCCGCGGGGATCAACCGGCACCGAAGCCTGCGGCATCAACAAGAGCGGCGCAGTCACGGGATATTATTACGACAGCAAGTCCGACGCGCACGGGTTCCTGCGGACCGGCGATGGCAAGATCAGAACCTTCGATGCGCCCGGATCGACGTTGACGATCGCCGCGGCAATCAACGACGCAGGTTCCGTTACGGGCTACTATATCGGCAATAGCGGCGGTCACGGCTTTGTACGCACATCCAACGGAACATTCGCCACCTTCGATCCCGCGGGCTCGATCTTCACCGAGTCCTTCGCCATCAACAAGGATGGTTCGGTTGCCGGAATCTGGCAGGACATAAGCTATGTCATTCACGGTTTTGTCCGAACCGCCGCCGGGACGATCCTGACATTCGATCCCCCACAATCGAGCGGCACGGAACCGCGCGGCATCAATGCCACGGGACGCAGCGTCGGGTTCTATACTCGCGCAGCGGGTGGGCCGTACGGCTTTGTCCGCTCCGCCGGCGGAAAAATCACCGAGCTGAATGTAGGGAAGGCAACGACAACGGAGGCGCTGGCCATCAACGGCGACGGCACGGTTTCGGGCGATTACACCGACAGTGCCGGCGTCACCCACGGCTTCGTTCGCGCCCCGTAAGGGGCGCGCAAACGATTCACCCGCATTCGAGCGTCCGGCTATGCGCGCGTTCGTGCGTTCTCGTTACCCGCACCCGCGCGACGGGTTGGCAGGGACAAGTCATCGCCCTTCGGCGGCGCCATGGGCTGCAAGAGAATCTTTCCGGCCGCGCCGTTGTCTTCGTGGTCCAGAATCTCGTCCTGGTAGATGAATTCGCCCTCGATGTTGCCGCGGAAATCCATTCTCAGCGTGACGGTCGGATAGTGCTTGGCGACGCCGTCCCAGTAGCCGATCTGATAGGTATCGTACCACTGCCGCTTCTCGGGCGGCACCGGCTTGCCGTCGATTGCGATCACCTGAAAATGGATCTGATGCATGTGGAACGCGTGCACCTCGTCTGTACGATTCTGGATCGTCCAGTCCTCCACCGCACCCTTCCGGGTAACGACATTGGGATTGCCATCGGGATTGTAAGCCTCGTTGCTTTGGCCCTTCACGGTGATGAAGTACACCGTTCCTCCGGCCGGCGGGCTTTTGTCGCCCGCACTGCTTCTGCCGCATCCGCCGGTCGGGAGTTCGCAGAAGTACAGGGTCCGCCGGGCGGTCACCATCGAATCGTTGGGGTTGGCGAGGCCGTCCGCCCGCGAACTGCCGGCAACCGGCAGCAGCGCCCGAGGAATTTCCCGGACATCGTTGGTCAGCGTGATTCGAGCCAGCGGCCGCTGCACATCGGCAAAACCAACTCCGGACAGTCCGGTGTTGACGCGCCGCGTGATGAGCATAGCCTCTTTCACGCTCGTCGAAGGTCCTGTCACGATGAACTCCGCGCGACCGCCCGGGGGAACCAGGATGTCTGTCCGCGTGATGATCGTGCCCTGGCGCCTGCCGTAATCCGACCCCGTCGGCACGCCGTCCAGCGCAACGATCTTCAGGGGCTGCGCCCTTCGGTCGTACAGCAGCTGGATGTCCATCACCGTGTTCGCCGAGGCGTTGGCGAGGCGCCAGAATTCCTGTGCGCCGGCCTGCATCTTGATCACGCCGGGGACATAGTGCGGGAAGGCGACCGGCACGTAATTCAGCGAGACGTCGAAGGACGGGACGTTCGGCTGGACATGCTGGTGCTTCGGGGGATTGGCGAGTGCCTGGTCCCGAACGAGGAGGAAGCGCTGCGGCAGCCCCTGTACCGCGGGTTGCAGGTTGGCGATGCCCTCGACTTCGATTGCTCCGGACGCGCCACCCAGCACCGCGGGAGCCGAAATCCCGGCAACGTTCTGGTGATACCAGTAGAGGCACGGGGGCTCGCTCTTCGGAATCCGGACACGGTAGTCGAGCGTCTCGCCCGGATTGACGATTGTGTCGATGACGTCGTCGGCATGGCAACGCGGCGAGACATTGAGGCCGTGGAAATGGATATTGGTTGACGCGGGCGTTGGCGCCCCGCCGCAGGCAGCGGCATTCCCCGAAGCCGGCGCTCCCGTCTTGATCGCATTCCTGAGCTTGATCTTCAGCATATCGCCGGGATTGACGTGAAGTGTCGGAGCTTCCGATCCGTCCGGAGTCTCGAAACAGAAAAGCGTGCGGCCCCATTGGTCGACGGTTGTCCTGTAATCGAGCGTGAGACTCAATTCGCCGTTCTGGCTGTACAGGTCGGGAGGAGATTTGATTTCGCTCCGCTGCGCGGGCCGACGGCAGGCGTCCGCCGCTGCGGCGCCCGTTGCAATAGACGAAGCGAACAGCAGCGCGAACGGAAGCGTGAGTGCGAACCGATTCAGGATTCCACGCATGAGGATCTCCCCCGTTGGGCCGGAGGGCCGGGTTTCGATCCTGCAGGGGGCAGGACCGGCGCAGCGCCCTCCCAAGAGACGCTTCACTCTACTGCAAATCAGTCTTAGGTGCAAAAGAACCGAGACACGCGTTTCGCCGGCAGGCTCATTCCAGGCCCAAACGGTAACGGCGCCGCTCTTGACCGCAGCCTTGACTCGCATGCGGACGCTCTTCTCTCAATGCGCCCTGCGTAACCGGAGTCGGCAATGGTCCAGGCAAACACACCGTCACGCTACGGGGCAGTTGCGATGATGCTGCATTGGCTCATCGCCGTCCTGTTGCTCGTCAATATTGCGATCGGTCTCTACGTTGCCGAGGTGATGGCCGACAGCGATCCCATGCACGGTGCGGTCCTCCAGTTTCACAAATCCATCGGGTTGACCGTGCTGGCCCTGAGCGTGCTGAGAGTTGTCTGGCGCGTGGTCAATCCCGCGCCACCTCTGCCGCAAGCGATGGCTCGCGGAACCAGAGTCTTCGCGCACGTTTCGCATTTTTTTCTGTACGTGCTCATTCTGATCATTCCCCTGACCGGCTGGCTGATGGTATCGGCTTCACGGTCGGGCGCGCCGACGAACTATTTTGGTCTCCTCCACTGGCCGAACCTGCCGTTTTTCGCGGACCTCGCGCTCCCGGAGAAGCGGGCGCTCCATCATGATTTCAATGCTGCGCATTTGTATCTGGCGCTGTCGGCGCTCGTCCTGGTGCCGATCCACGTTGCTGCCGCCTTCTATCATCGCGGGCGCGAAGACGATGTCCTGTCCCGCATGGTGCCATGGTCCAAAGCAAGCGGGCCGCCGGCGAAATTGTACCCATAGTGCCGCTGGCATGGCCGCCAGGCGAACGGAATGGCGACTAATTCCCCGTGTTTCTTGTCGTAAAACCTCTGCGGTCCAGTTCCGTTACCGGGACTTCCGTCGCGCTCCCTTCCATGATTTCGCCGCCCGCGGACTCGATGGCCGCGCGCGTGCCCATGCGAAGCGACAGAACAAACTGGCCGATTTCCGTGTTCCAGATCTTGAATTTGTAGACCGTCACGAATGTCATTCTGTATGTCCGCATGAAATCCGCCGGGCCGTGCAGGCACCGATGGATCGTTCATCGCCGCTGAGGCTTGGTGCCTCGACCGCAAGACTGCCCTCGAGGCCGCGTATCTAAGTGCAATTGCGACCTAGTTGCAACTGGAAGGTAGTGTTTCCCTTCAAATCCCCCGTCAGATCTCGATCTGGCTGCCGAGTTCGACGACGCGGTTGGGCGGAAGCTGGTAGAAACGCGCGGGCGACAGCGCCGATGCGGCGAGCCGGAGGTAAAGCCATGTGGTCCAGCGGCCGAGCTTCGGGTGCTGGGAGGCGATGAGCGTCTCGCGGCCGATGAAGAACGTCGTGGTGGCGATGTCGATCGAAAGGCCAAGCGCGCGCGCCGTTTCGAGAACGCGCGGAACATCCGGCGTCTCGAAGAAGCCGTGGTGAATGAGCACGGTGAAGAAGCCCTTGCCGAGCTTGTGCACCTCGAGCCGGCGCAAGGCGGGAACGATCGGAATTTCCTCGACGACGACATGACAGATGATGACGCGCTCGTGCAGCACCTTGTAGTGCTTGAGGCTGTGCAGGAGCGCGGATGGCACGGAATCGCCGCGCGGACTCAGGAAAACCGCGGTGCCGGCGACCCGGTGCGGGTTCTTGTCGGCACGCTGCAGGAAAAGGTCCATCGGCATGGTTTCGCTGCGGACCTTTTCGAGATGGACCCGCCGCCCGTGCCGCCACACCTGCATCACCATGAACACGGCGCCCGCGATCAGGAGCGGCAGCCACCCCCCCTGTACAACCTTGAGCGAGTTGGCCGTGAGGAAGGACAGATCGATCAGGAACAGCGTGCCGAAGAGCGCGATGGCGGCGCGCAGGCTCCAGTGCCACTGCCTGGTGGCGACGATCGAGGCGTGGAAGGTGTCGATGGCCATCACGCCGCTCACCGCGATGCCGTACGCCGCGGCGAGTGAACTCGAATTGTGGAAGATGAGCACGATCAGGACCACGCCGACGCTCAGAATGAAATTCATGCGGGGCACATAGATCTGGCCGACGTCGGTCGCCGAGGTGTGACGGATCTCCATGCGTGGCAGTCGGCCAAGCTGCACCGCCTGGCGCGCGATCGAGAATACGCCCGAAATCACCGCCTGCGAGGCGATGATGGTGGCGACCGTCGCAAGCAGTACGAGCGGGTAATGGGCCCAGCGGGGCGCGAGACCGTAAAACGGGATGCCGGCAAGCGCCGGATTGTGCAGAAGCGCGGCGCCCTGTCCCATGTAGTTGACCAGAAGCGCGGGAAGCACGAACCACAGCCACGCGTTGCGGATCGGACCTTTGCCGAAATGCCCCATGTCGGCGTACAGCGCTTCGCAGCCGGTTACCGCGAGCACGACCGCACCGAGCGCGACGAAAGCCGTCCACGGCGCGTGCTGGAACAGCGCAGCGGCGTAGAACGGGTTGAAGGCGAGCAGCACGCGCGGCGCCTGAAGAATCCCGCGCACGCCCAGCACCGCGAGCACGAGGAACCATACCACCATGATCGGCCCGAAGAGTCGGCCGATCTTCGCCGTGCCCCGGCTCTGAAGGGCGAACAGGCCGATCAGAATCGCGAGCGTCAGCGGAAGAATAAAGGGGTCGAGCGCAGACGTCTCGACACCGAGACCTTCAACGGCACTCAGGACGGAGATGGCCGGCGTCAGCATGCCGTCGCCGAAGAAGAGCGCGAGGCCCAGAATGGCGGCGACGCCGATGACGTTCTTCACGCGACGCTTCAACCTGGGTGAACGATGTGCGAGCGCCGCGAGCGCCAGTACGCCGCCTTCGCCCTCGTTATCCGCGCGCATGATGAGCAGAACGTATTTGATCGTAACGACAAGGATGAGCGCCCACACGATCGCCGAGAGCGCGCCCATCACGGCTGGAGCGGCGGGCAGGGCACCGCCGGTCGCGCGCACGGTTTCGCGCATCGCATAGATCGGACTTGTGCCGATGTCGCCGAAAACGACGCCGAGAGCGCCGAGCGTCAGCGCGGCCGTGCGTCCGGCCGACGCGCTCTGCGCATGCGCCGATGTGGCACCGCCCTGGGAATCCAGCGAAACAGCCGTGTCGGCGAGGGAACGGTTCACAGCGGTGAACCCACGACGGAAATGGTTCTCATCGGCGGGATGTAATCGTTTTTGGACTTACCGGCACGCGCCCACTCCGCAGCTTATCGCACAACTGTGTCAGCCGGAACGATGCGCTGCAGCGAACAGGTGACGCACGACTGTGATCTCGGCCACGTTTTTCATCAATTCGCAATTTGCCAAGGCGAGCAGAAGCCGCAGTGGGCGAGGGTCGTTCCACGGATAGGCAACCGCGCGCGCCAGATCCGTTCCGCTCTCGAGGATTTTCGACCGCTGCGCGGCAAATGCGTTCAACGCCTGCACGGTGGCGTGCCGGCGCAGCATCTCATGTTCGGAATTGTTGACAGGCATGAATCACCGGTGTCGGGGGACGCGGATCCCGTCGCGCCAAAACAGTCCAACCGCAAACTCCGAGGCGCGCCTCTATCACGACATGCGTGCCTTTGTCACCTATTGCACGGTAAACATAGAGTGCTACCCTACATAAAATGTAGGACATAGCCCTATCTATCTGTTAGGTTGACGGTAACAGCGGCACGACTGAGGCGGGCAGATGGTCGCAAAGGCTCATCGGGTGATCGTGCTGACTGTCGGGTCTGCTCTTGCTTTCGGACCTTTCGGCGCGAGCGCCGGGAGCGGGCGGGACGCAGAACCGATTGCAGCGGGACGACAGCAACGCGATGTCTGCATGCGGCTGTGCACGATGCGCGACGGCTTCGCCTGTTGCGGGGAGCATCGCTCCATTCGCCACCAGCGGATCCATCTGCCGCGCTGTCCGGCACGACAGCCGGACGGCGCCGAAAGGCCTTTCCGGACTTGCCGGCTGGCCGATCATTCGCGCGAGATCGCTGGAAAACCCCGCGAATCTGCGCGATAGGAAGGACATGGAGCTGACGGCTGCGGTTCCGGTCGCGGTGCGGAACCTGTCGCACAGACAGTCGAAGCTGCTGGCCGGCATTCTGGCGCTTCTGCTGACCTTCGTCGTGGGCTGGCTCGACTACGTCAGCGGCCCCGGCGTCTCGATGTCGGCGTACTACCTGCTGCCGATCGCGCTCGCGGGCTGGTACGTCGGCCTGCGGTTTGCGATCGCCGCAGCGGTGTTGGGCATCGGGTGCTGGATCGCGGCCAACGTCTTTAATGGCGATCCCACTTTTTCGAAGGTCCCCATCGTTGTCTGGAACGGCACAGTGCAGCTTGTTTCCGATCTGATCGTGCTTTTTGCGGTGACGAGGCTGCGCGAGCTGCAGACAAGTCTGGAACGGCGGGTTGCGGAACGTGCCGCGGCGCTCACGCGGGAAATCTCGGAGCGGGAACGCGTACAGGAGGATTTGCTGCGCGTGAGCGAACGCGAGCAGAGGCGAATCGGACAGGATCTGCACGATGGCCTTTGCCAGCACCTCGCCGCCACCGCACTGACTTGCCAGTTGCTGCGCGAAGAACTGACGGAGCAGGGATCGCCGGGCGCGGCGCGCGCGCAGCATATCGTCGATCTGATCGAGAACAGCATCCGGCTCTCGCGACAGTCGGCCCGCGGGCTTGACCCCGTCGCAATGGATGCCGAAGGTTTGATGCTGGCGCTGGAGGAGGTGGCCGCGACCACGACCGCGCTCTTTCGTGTACACTGCAGATTCGAATGCGAATCGCCGGTGCTGATTCACGACGCCGAAGTGGCGGAACATCTGTTCCGGATCGCCCAGGAAGCCGTGCGCAATGCGGTCGCGCATTCGCGGGCGCGTATCGTTTCCATCCGGCTCGAGACGACCGAACAGGGTCTTGAACTGCGGATCGAGGACGATGGCAGCGGCGTGGACGAGCGGGCGCGCACGTCGCCCGGAATGGGCTTGCGCATCATGCCGCAGCGGGCCCGGCTGATCGGCGCCCGGTTCGCGGTGAGCGCGCGGCCCGGAGGAGGTACTGTCGTGACCTGCGTATTGCCGCAAACGGCAGAGACCGAAGGGAGGCAACGTGAGTTCGCGCGTGCATAAGATTTTTCTTGTGGACGATCACCCCCTGTTCCGCGAGGGACTGGCGGGCCTCATCAACCGGCTGCCCGACCTGAAGGTCTGCGGAGAGGCCGAGACGATGGCGGATGCCATCGACGGCATGAATCGCACAAAGGTGGACGCCGCGATCGTCGACCTTTCTCTTCGCGAGGGATCGGGAATCGAGCTCATCAAGGCGATTCGCACCCGGTTTCCCGCGGTCGCTATTCTGGTGCTGTCGATGCATGAGGAGCGCCGCTATGCCGAGCGCTGCATCCGGGCAGGGGCGAGAGGCTATGTGATGAAGGCGGAATCGGCGACGCAGGTGGTGGCGGCGCTTCGCGATGTGCTCGCCGGCAAGCTGCACATCAGCGAACAGATGCGGTCGCTCTTTGTCGAGCGCTTCGTCGATGGTGCCCCTCCGCTGTCGCTGACGCCAACTGAAGTTTTGAGCGACCGCGAGTTCGAAGTGTTTCAGCTCCTGGGCCAGGGCTACGAGACGCGGCGGATCGCCGAGAAGCTGGGACTGAACATCAAGACGGTGCAGGCCTTCTGCGGCCGGATAAAGGAAAAGCTGCAGCTCGCGAGCGCGTCCGAGCTCCTGCGCGAGGCAGTGCGCTGGAACGAACAGCCGGCTGATCGGTAAGCTGCCGTGGACCCGACTTGCCGCGCGCAGGCCACCAGCATGGCGCAAGCGATCGCGAACAGCATGAAGGGGGGAGCAGAGACATTGCCCGTTCCCCACAGTTTTCCAGCGGCCATCTCTGCGGCCGCTGCCGAGGCATGCGCGCGATTGGCTCTTCGGACCCTGCTTTTCCGCCCCTCATCGCAGACAGCCTTCCCTGCAACGGTCCGAAGATCCGCGCGCCCGGCTCAGCGCGGAGAGTCACCGCCACAAATTCCTGCTTACATTGTATGTAGGTGAATAACCTATGAAATGTGAGCGGCAAGTGGGACAAATGCCGCACGATATTTTTTGACCGGGTGCGCACCGAAACGTCCGGACGCGTATGGGCAGCGGGAACCGGGTGAACAGGAATTGCCTGAATTTTGGGGCGTTTCAGTGTGCCTGTAGCGAGTCCCTTTACAGAAAAGTTACGTTTGGCGGGGTATCCAACGGACCTTTCACTGTCATCCCTTCGATCAACTTCCCGCCGGACAATGACCCCGTCGTCCGGCGGCCTTTCCTTTGTCGTACGAATATGTAAGAGAATAACCTACGCATGCAGAGATTCGTGGACGAATGAACCCCGCGCTCGCTGCCTTTCTCATATTCGCCCTCTTTTGCGGCGTGATGGCGGCGCTGCTCTAGCCGCGCGGGTCGAGCCACGCCACCGGTTCCGACGGCTCACGGAATGTTCGCGTGTTCGATTCAGGTCTGGTCGTTTCCCAATAAGGCCCGCCGTGAGAGGTGTTCACTCCGCCGACGGCTGCCCGGGCGACGCAACCGGCGCGATCAGCCCGACATGCGAGATTTGCGTCTCGCCCGCGCCAGCCCCTTTTGGGCAACATGACAAACCGGTCGTTGTACAGCGCTTCTGCACCACGCGGTCCGGCTCGCATGTTCGTACGCACCGCTGCCGTGTTCTAGACGTCTTCGGTGACGGCAGTGCCGTGATCGCTCTCTTCTGCGTGGTGTTTTGTACCCTTGCGACTCTTGCCGCTGCGTTTCTCCTTTTGGCGCTCCCGCCCCGTTTCGCGCTTTTTGTCGCCACGGCTTCCGTTCCTTTTGCTGCGGCCCGACCTGGCACCGCGGGGATGGGGAAACGGGCCCTCCTCTTTCGCGATCGCGGTCTCCGCTGGCTTTGCGACCGGTATTTCGGGGCGGTCGTGCGCCTCGGGGAAGAGATGGAGATGCCGCCCCTGGTCGTGCAGCGATTCGCGAACGAACGCGGCAATGATCAGGATGGCCCCTCCGGATACGACAAGGGCGAGCGCCGTCTGGACAAAATGCATCGTCGTTCCCCGTCATCCCGAATTGCGTGATAAAAGCAAATATATGCGTTGAGCGCCTTCGATGTAAAGCAATATCCTACAGATACCGGAGTGAGCCCTACAGGATGATAGGTGAATACCTGACATCGATCATACGGCAAGGGTTTGACACCAGGCATTTATGTGATAAAAGCAAATATATGATATGATCATATTTGGTGGCCCGGGGGAGGGGCGTCTTCGACATGCAGAACCTGGCGGGCGGCGAGGCTTTGCCACAGGCGCCGAGCGGAGCGGGGACGGGCGTCGGCTGGCAATACGTGCTCGATCTTCACGGCTGCACGACCCGGCACCTCGACGACGTCGACTGGGTACGCGAAACGATGCTGCAGGCGGCGGCGCATGCCGGCGCCAGCGTCGTCGGCGAACAGTTCCATCGCTTCGTCCCGCAGGGCATCTCCGGCGTCGTGGTGATCGGCGAGTCGCATCTCGCCATCCATATCTGGCCCGAGCGCGCCTACGCCGCGGTCGACCTTTTTACCTGCTGTTCCAGATTGCGCGTCGAAGCGGCTGCCGGCTGGCTTGCGGAGACCTTTGGCGCAGCACAGGCGAAAATCGTGAGCATTGAACGTGGCCTCGAGCGGATCGAGCCGTCGGAGCCGCAGCTGCGGGAGAATTCCGACCCTCCGCCTGTACTCCCCGTCGCGGAAAACGGTCCGCGTGACGACATCTATATCGGCTGGGATGAGCCGCGCGGCGGCCATTGGTTCATCAACGAGCGGACGATCGTTTCGCGGCAAACGCAGTATCAGCGCGCGGAGATCATGGATTTCGCCAGGTTCGGTCGCGTCCTCGTGCTCGACGGCAACCTGCAATCGACCGAGCGCGATGAATACATTTACCACGAGGCGCTCGTGCAGCCGGCGATGTGCCTCCATCATCTCCCAAGGCGGGTGTTGATCCTTGGCGGCGGCGAGGGCGCGACGGCGCGCGAGATCTTCAAGCACGAAACCGTCGACGACGTGGTGATGGTCGACATCGACGGCGATCTCGTGTCGCTCGCCGGCGAGCACCTCGAAAGCTGGCACCGCGGTTCTCTCGTCGATCCGCGGCTGCGGCTCGTGGCTCGCGACGGTTACGACTTCATCCGTTCCTCCAACGACGTCTTCGACGTGATCATCGTGGACCTTCTGGATTCCTTCGAGGGCGGCCTTTCCGAACCGCTGTACAGCGAAGCATTTTTCGCCGACCTGAAAAGACATCTCGCGAAGGACGGCATTCTGACGATGCAGGCCATGGAATGCGATGCCGAAAAATGGGAGGACCACGCGCGATTGCGCGGTTACCTGAAAGGGGAGTTTCACAAGGTCCACAGCTACGCGGCCTTCGTGCCGTCATTCTGCGCAACCTGGGGGTTTATCTTCGCCTCGGATTTCATGGACCCGCGCATGCCGTCGACCTGCCTGATCGACAGCGTGATCGAGCAGCGCGGGCTGTCTGCGCGTCTGCGCTTCTATGATGGCCGCACCCATGAGGGACTGTTTGCGCTGCCGAAAGACATGCGAAGCCTGCTTGGCGAATCCTGAGATGTCACGCCCGCCGGACAGTGCGCCGCCGCTGAAGCTGCTCGGCTGGGCGCTCGGAATGAAACGCCGGGAGTTCGCAGCGATGGCTGCGACGCTGCTCGGCGTCTGGCTGTGCGAACTGTCGCTGCCGTTTCTTCTTGGCCGGACCGTGGACGCGGCGGTCTCGAAGGCGGGCGGCATTCCGGCCATCATGCGCCTCGGCGCGCCGGCGCTCTGCGCGGCTGCGGTCCTGTACGTTCTGCACGCCGCCTACCTCCGCGCCGAGGAGCGGCTGGTCGCCCGCGGCGCTTTCCGTCTGCGCCAGCATCTCTACACGCGAGTCATCGAGCAGCCGCTGGGTTTCCTCGCCGATCTCAGGAAGAGCGAAACCGTGCAGCGGGTCATGAGCGACGCCGAGGTTCTCGACTCCCATGCCATCTATCTGCTCGCCGACGTGCCGTTCTCGCTGCTGACGGTGACCGGGGCGTTTGCGGTGATGGCGTGGATGGAGCCTTCGCTCGCGGCTCTTGTGCTCGTCGTCCTGACGGTTGTCGCAGTGCTGGCGAATCGCGTCGCGCGCCCACTCGAAACACTCGAACGAGCGATTCTGCATCGCCGCGCCCGGCTCGCCGCGCGCATGCAGGAATCGCTCGATGCCTTCCGGCTGGTGAAGTCGTTCGGCGGCGACAACCGGACCGTTGCCGGCCTCGATCGCAGCAGCGGCCACCTGATGCAGGCGGAGCTGGCCGCCGGCTACGTCGAGGCGCGACTCGAACCGCTTGTACAGCTCATGGAAACGTTCGGGTTTCTGGCGGTAGTCCTTTATGGCGCGACGCTCGTTCTGTCCCAATCGCTCACCCCCGGCGGGCTGGTCGCCTTCATTGCCTACATGGAACTGATGCGCGAGCCGATCCGCAACGCGGGACCGTACTATGCGCACTACCGGCAATCCGCGGCGATCCTCGGTCGCATTGCCGGCTTCCTCCGCCGCATGACGCCGGCGGCTCCCTCCGGGAACGCCGCGATCGACGGCCCCCTGGAGATCGACCTGCACGATATCTGTACGACGCGGGAGGGCAGCGGCCGATACGTGCTGTTCGACGTGTCCTTCTCCGCAAGTCCCGGCGAAATCATCGGCATCATCGGCGAAAACGGCGCCGGCAAGTCCACCTTGATGGACGTGCTGCTCGGCCTTGTCGCTCCGGACGCCGGCTGGGTCTCGGCGGGCGGCATTCCGCTCTCGTGCTGGAATCCGCAGGCGTGGCGCAGTACAACGGCCGTCGTTCCACAGGAGCCGCTTCTTTTCCATGCGACGATTGCCGAAAACATTTGTTATGGCCGGCCCGGAGCTTCGGAAACCGACGTGATGGCGGCTGCTTCCGAGGCCGGACTCGATGGCGTTCTCGCCCGCCTGCCGCGCGGCTTGAAAACGGTGGTTGGAGATCGCGGCGGCAGGCTGTCCGGAGGAGAGCGGCAGCGCGTCGCGCTCGCGCGGGCTCTCATCCGCAAGCCGCGTGTGCTGGCCCTCGACGAGCCTTGCTCCTCGGGGGACGAAGCGGCGCTTGCCTGCACCAACCGGGCGTTGGTTGCGGGGAAGAAGGGCAGGGTGACGTTCATTGTCACGCATGACCGGGGCACGCTTGGCTGTGCCGATCGCGTGATCCTGCTCTCCGCGGGACGCGTGCGCTGGATTGGCAGGGGTGAATATCTGGGGCGGCTGTACGAAAAGCCGGCGGCATGAACGACGCACAATTGTGTGGTCTCAATGGGGCCGGAGTCTCAGGAGGGGTTGATGACTGATTTCAACGCAGCGATGGGCGCATCGGCCTCGCTGGAATCCGAGCGGCCGACCGTGCGCCAATGGACGCACACGGTTTTCGAGGAGGGCCAGGTCGACACGTTGCCAGGCCGCATCATCGAGGTGCTGCTCGTCACGCTCATCGTCGCCAATGTCGTCGCCGTCGCGCTCGAAACCATTCCCTCCATCTACGGAAGATTCCACGGGCCTTTTTACGCCTTCGAGCAGTTCTCGCTGTTCGCCTACGGCGTCGAATATGTCGCGCGAGTCTGGTCTTCGATCGAAGATCCCCGCATCGCCGTGCGCGGGCCGTTGCATGGCCGGATCGCTTTTGTCCTTCGGCCGCTGATGTTGGTGGACTTTCTGGCTTTCGCGCCCAGCATCCTCGGCCTGTTCCTGGGCTTCGACTTTCGCGTGCTGCGAATCTTCCGCCTGTTCCGGTTGTTGAAGCTGGCGCGCTATTCCCAGGCGCTGCAGGCCCTCCTCTCGGTTCTGCTGGCTGAGCGATCGGCGCTGTTCGCCTCGCTTATCCTGCTTCTTTCGACGGTGTGTTTTTGCGGCGAAATGATGCACCTTGCGGAGGGCTCGGTCCAACCAAAGACGTTCGGGACGATGCCCAATGCCATGTACTGGGCCATCACGACGCTTGCGACGGTCGGTTACGGTGACCTCACGCCGGTGACGCCGATCGGGAAGTTCATCGCGGGCACGACGATGATCCTGGGGATCACGGCATTCGCGCTTCCCGTCGGAATCATTGCCAACGGTTTCGTCACCGGTCTGAACCGGCGCCGCTTCGCGATCACCTGGACCATGCTGCGCCGCCAGCCGTTGTTTCAGGGGTTCGACGTGGAGGCACTCAATGCGGTTCTCGAGGTGCTGACCTCGGCGATCGTGCGCGAACATTCGCAGCTGACCGTTGCCGGCCGGGATGCCAATACGTTCTGGCTCGTGGTGTCGGGGCGCGCCTGTTCCGAGAATGGCGGGACGAGGGAAATCGGCCCGGGCAAGGCGATCGGCGTGGAAGCGTACACGCACGACGCGACGTACGAAGAGACGGTGACGGCCGAAACCGAACTGCGCGTGGTGGCGCTGCCGGGCGACGAATTGCGCCGGCTGTGCCGCAAGTTTCCGCTATTGAGGGAGCGCATCGAAACAATGCTTGCCGAACGCGGGCACCACGCGCCGGCCAGCGATCCCATCGCCCGCATCCGGGAACTGGAAAGCGAGAATCTCCGGCTTCGCCGCGCCCTGGCGCAACTGGTGGCGACCCCGCCGGCGTAGTAAGGTCGCAACGTTTCGGCGGGGACTCGCGGACGCTCCGCAATGTGCCGGAACCTCGATGGGGGAAGTCCATGTTCAAAATCGGTCTACTGACGTCGACGGCGATGACCGCCGTGGCGTTGCTGTTGTCCGGTGTACCGGCCGGAGCCTATCCGCAGACCGATATGCACGTCGCCAGTCGGGACCGCAACACCCGCTTTCTGTGCACCTATGGGCACCTTAACGTGTCCCAATGGTTCAGCGGGGGTGGCATTAGTTATTCCGGCTGGGCGCGTGTGGCCGTGCCCATTACCGGGCACGGACAGACCGTGACCCAAATCGGAGTCGTAGAGGCAAAGTCGGCGCGCACGTACTACTCGGTATTCACCGCCGGCATTTACAGCAACACGGCGAGTGGATTTCCTGGAAAGCCGATGGCCGTCGGTACAGGCTCGATAAGCTTTTCCTGCGGACAAGTCACTATTTCGATTCCTGCAACGAAGCTGAAGCGCAAAACAAAGTATTGGTAGAGGAGACGGTCCCGTGGGAAAAATCCTTCTCTTCCACGTTCTACTGGTACGCCGATCCGAAAACGAGACGCAGGGCTTACGTGCAGACTCATCGCTGGCAGTACAGCTCCAGCCGTGGCAGTTCCAGCTCCACGTCGCCTTGGACCGAACAATCAATGGGCCCTTACCTCAAACTTAGATAGGCGCAACCTAGAGACTGGGCTGTGCGAGCAGGCTTCATCGCAGCGCGACGGGGGAGGAAATCCGCGCTACGCTGTACGTTTGCGGCGGGGGCGGGTCCGGTGTCTGCGGGGGCTCGGCGCTACGGCGGCAGCAGGGCCGCTTTGCCCGGTGTTGCCGTGTGCCTCGGATTTTGAGGCCGCGAAGCGGCCGAGGAGCTGCGCAAACGTGCGGCGATCCGATTTCGAGAAGCCATGCAGGCGCGCCGCCAGGTGTTTCGTCCGCGCCGCATGGATGGCCTCGGCGATCTCGCGGCCCTTTTCGCTGAGCGCCAGCGGCGATTTGCGCGCGTCTTCCTGCGAGGCGAGACGCATGAGAAATCCGGCCCGTATCGTATCCTTGACGAGGCGGCTCGCGCGCGAATGATGTACGTCAAGCCAGCGCGCGATGTCCTTGATGGTGGGTGCCTCGCCGGGTTCGGTCAGTTCGTCGACGGCGCCGATCAGCTGCAGAAACGACACGTCGATACGGCTGCCGAGCGTGCGTTCGACCAGCCGGCCCATGTCGCGGCGCCCCATGCTCCGGGCAATCCGGACAATGGCGCGTTCGATATCGCGGAGCGTGCTTTCTTCCCGCACCGTTCTTCCCACCGATTCGAGGACGGCGACAGGATATCGTGTCCCGCACTCCGCTTCCGTTGGAATCTGCACCGACAGGGACAGGACGTTCTGTCCCGATCGACTCCGATCGCGCCGGAACCGGATCGCAATTTCGTTGTTGATTATGCATGGTGCAATTGGTCGTTGCACCACTCTTGCCCCGCCCGGTATTCACTCCCTCCCTTCTAACGGGTGGGGCGCTGGGCGTTCTCAGGGGACAGGATTCTCAGGGGACAGGATATCCTGTCCCGCCAAGCTCGGAGCCGGCGATGGGCGCGAGATGGGACACGATACCTGTCCCGGAAAGAGGAGGAGCGGCGGCAACCCGACGCTTTGACCAATATAAGGGGGGTTAATCCGGCGCCGCCGCTCCACCCGATTCAAAGACTGCGCCCAAAAATGATTCGGCAAAAGACAATATTGCCGATTCGCGTCGCAAATTGTGTGGATAACGAAATTTAATTGCGGCTCAGGCCCACCCCAGAGCCCGGCGAATGTGGGACTCGACGTCGTCGAGATCGTACGGTTTGAGGAACAGCCGGCCATCGGGAAATGTCTGCGCCGAGTCGGCCGATCCCGAGGCCAGAACCACGCGCACATCGGGCCGATTCAGATAGATCCAGCGCGCGAGCATGGCGCCATTCATGATTCCGGGCATCGCGATATCGGTAAAGACGAGGTCGACCGGCTCGCCTGACTGCAGGACATCCACGGCTTCCGCGGCGTTGGACGCTTCGATCACCGCAAACCCTGCGTCCCGCAGATGGTCGGCCACGACGCCACGCACCAGCACTTCGTCCTCGGTCACGAGAATTGTGGGGCACCAGGCCTTCCCGGCATGTGGCAAAATCTGGGCAAGCGCAGACATGGCAGTCGGAGAACCCCCCTGGCAGGCAAAAGGCTCCCGCCGCGTACGAAATTTTTTCTCTTATGGTTTTTGCGCCCGGTTCTGGCGCAAGCGCTTGATCCGCGTAACGATTTCCTGAGGATGGTACGGCCGCTCGCGGGGGCCTTTGTCACAGATTTCGCCGGCCTTTTCCGCCGATTTGGCGACGCCGAAGGTGAGCACGATCTCCGTACCCGGAAACTGCTCCCGCACAAGGCGTGTCAGGGTGAATCCTGCAAGCCCGCCCGAAATCTGTGCATCCAGCAGCAGAACGTCGATCTCGCGCCCGGATCGGAGCACCGCAAGCACATCCTCGCTTGTTGCCGCCTCAAGCACCTCGTACCCGCATTCGCGCAGGAATTGCGCGAGGACCATGCGGGCGAAGATGTCCGATTCGGCGACAATCACCGTTTGTCCGGTATCGCCGCCCGGCGTGCTGGCCTTTGCGTTTTTGGTCGGCATGCCTCGTTAACTCATGCCAAAGGTTTAAAGTTCCGGCTCGGGTTGATCCGGATCAAAACGGAATTGTTATTCGGCGCGGGCGGAAATCCGCTTAGGATCGGGCCCGAAAAAGGGGAGGTGGCCTCATGCGGCTTCGACTTTGTGCAGCCTTGTTCGCGGCTCTCACGACGGTTGTGCTGGCGGCCGACAAACCGCAATTCGGCAGCTGGGGGTTCGATGGCACGGGCATGGACGTGCATACGAAGCCGGGGAACGATTTCTTCCGCTACGTGAACGGCGCCTGGCTCGACCGTACGAAAATCCCCCCTGACAAGCCCGCGTGGTCGCTCAGGCTCGCCATGACCGACCGCATCGAATCGCGGCTGCACGATCTTATGGAGAGCGCGGCAAAGAAGAACGAGACCGCGGATATCGAGGGCAAGGTCGGTGCTTTCTATCACGCGTTCATGGACGAGGAACGGATCGAAACGCTCGGCGCAAAGCCGCTCGCGCCGGAGCTCGACAGCGTGCGCGCGGCGAAGACGCGCGACGATCTCGCCGGCGTGATGGGCAGGAGCACGGTCGATTTCGAGAATTCGATCTTCAACGTCAGCACCGATATCGATCTCAAGGACCCGAAACGCTACGCCGTCTATCTCTCGCAGGGCGGACTGGGGCTTCCCGACCGCGACTATTACCTTCAGCCGCAGTTTGCCGCCGCCAAGGCGGCGTACCAGGCCTATGTCGCGAAAATCCTCCATCTGATCGACTGGCCGGACGCCGACGCGCGCGCAAAAGACGTCGTCGATTTCGAGACCAGGCTCGCCGATGCGAGCTGGACGAAGGCGCAGGACCGCGACGTCCAGGCGACGTACAATCCTGTGGACGTCGCCGATCTTGCAAAACTCGCGCCGGGTTTCGACTGGACAGCCTTTCTGCAGAACGCCTCTCTCGGCGCGCAGAAGCGCGTGATCGTCGCCGAAAAAAGCGCGTTCCCGAAGCTCGCGGGTGTGTACGCTGCGGCGCCGGTCGAGACACTGAAGGCCTGGCAGGCGTACCACATCGCCGATGCCGCAGCGCCGTATCTCAGCCGCGCCTTCACCGCGGCCTGGTTCGACATGCACGACAAGACGCTTGCCGGCCAGCAGCAGGAAGAGGTGCGCTGGAAGCGCGCGGTGCATCGCGTCGCCGGCGGCGATTGCGGTGCCGCGCCGGGCGACTGCTTCGGTACGCTGAACTGGGCCGCCGGACAGCTCTACACGGCGCAATATTTTCCGCCGAGCGCGAAAGCCAAGATCGAGGATCTGGTCGCGCATCTCAAAGCCGCCTACCGCAAACGGCTCGAAAACAATGACTGGATGAGTCCGGCCACGAAGGCCGAGGCCCTGAAGAAGCTGGATACGTACAACATCAAGCTCGGCTATCCCGACCATCCGCGCGACTATTCGCATGTTGCGATCGCGGGCGACGATCTCGTGGGCGACGTGCGCAATGCCGCGGCCGCCGACTGGGCCTTCTATGTCAATCGGCTCCCCGGCCCGGTGGACCGTTCGGACTGGAGCATGACCCCGCAGACGAACGATGCGTACAACGGGTCGTTGCGCGACATCGTCTTTCCCGCCGGCATCCTGCAGCCGCCGGTGTTCGATCCGAACGCCGACCCCGCCATCAATTACGGCGCGATCGGCGGCATCATCGGCCATGAGATGACGCACGGTTTCGACGACCAGGGCCGGAAGATCGATGCGCAAGGGGCGCTCCGCGACTGGTGGACGCCGGAAGACGCGAAGAAGTTCGAGGCGCGCGCGAAAGAACTCGGTGCGCAGTATTCGGCTTTCGAGCCTCTGCCCGGCGTGCATGTGAACGGGGCGCTCACCATGGGCGAGAACATCGCCGATCTCGGCGGCCTCACGCTCGCGCTCGACGCCTATCACCAGTCGCTGAACGGCAAGCCTGCGCCGGTGCTCGACGGCTTCTCCGGCGACCAGCGCGTGTTCCTCGGTTGGGCGCAGGCGTGGCGCGGCAAGGTGTCGGACGATTTCGTGAAGCGTCAGGTGGTGAGCGACCCGCACAGCCCGCGGCAGTTCCGCGTGAACGGCGTGGTGCGCAACATCGACGCCTGGTACGGCGCGTTCCGCGTCGCCCCCGGCGACCGTCTGTACGTCGCACCGAAGGACCGGGTGAAGATCTGGTAAGTGGCAATCGGTGGCCCTCGCCGACCTTTACGGCGTGACCGCAAACACGGCTCCGTAGCCGTAGGTCCCACCCTGCTGGGTGGTGCCGTAGAACGTACCGTCCATTTCGGTCAGGCCGGCATACGGGAACAGGCCGTCTTCAGCGTGGCTGCCGAAGTCGTAAATCACGTTCTCGGTGCCGGTTGAGGGGTTGATCGAGAAAACGACGCCGCAGCCGTAATTTAGCTGCCCGCATTTTGGGTCGCCGCCGCCGGGCGTAGTTCCGTACAGTCTTCCTCGCGATACGATCAGCGGCGAAAGCGGATTGTCCCCACCCCGATGGTGATAAAAGGATCGCACCACTTTCTCCGTACCGTCGTCGAGATGGATGGAGAATACGGTACCGTTGTTGTAGTAGGCGCCGCCCTCTTCAGTCGTGCCGTAGAGGTAGTGATTCTGCCTCACCAACGAAGCCAAAGGAAGATTGCCGTCCGAGTCGGCAAAGGCATGAATGATTGCCTCCGCGCCGGTGGAGGTATCCACCGAAAAAACTGTACCGCCTTGATTGACGCCGCCATATTCCGTCGTTCCGTAAAGGGTTCCATCCACATCAAGCAGCGCGGCGCGAGGTTCATAGCCGTCTGTGCCATTGTCCTGGAACGCGTGAAGGATGCCCTCGGAACCGGTGTCGGGAGACAGCGCAAACACGGTGCCGCAGCCGGCGCCGCCGCATCCGGTACCGCCTCCCAGGGCGGTCGTGCCGTAAAGGGTGCCGGACACGTGGATCAGCGCGCTTCCGTACTCGCCGTCACTGCCACCCCTGAAACTGTACACAACTGTCTCGATCCCGGTCGTGGGATCGATCGAGAAGACGATGCCACAGCCGTAATAACAGTTCGTTGAACCGCCTTCCGACGTGGTGCCGTACAATCGTCCCTTGAAAAGGAGCAGCGTCGATTCCGGATAAGAGCCATCCGCGCAATCCCGGAGCCGGCAGAAGGAGTACAATGTCGTGAAGGCGCCCGTCTGCGGATCGAGCGCAAAGACCGTGCCGCACCCCTCGTCGTAGCATTTCCTGTGGGTGCCGCCGAAGGGTGTGGTTCCATAGAGCTTGCCCCCCGCCGCGATCAGTCCGGCCAAACCACCTCCCGTGCCGTCGGCACAGAAATTCTGACTGCAAAAGGAGTACACGACCCGCTCCGTAGCAGCCTCTGCGGGATAGCTGCCGCACGCGAACAAAAACAGGAGCGCGCAGGCGAGAACGCCAGGGACGATACGCTCTACGGCAGAAGTTCCCCCAAAAGACGCTCGCTTCATCATGGCGTCACCGCGAACACGGTTCCTTTCCCGTTTGCTCCGCCTGCGCGGGTCGTCCCATAGAATGTCCCGTTTACGCTGACGAGACCGCCATAAGGAAACAATCCGTCACCTGGCTGGCTGCCAAAGGAATACAGCACCGTCTCGGCGCCGGTTGAGGGATCGACCGAGAAAACGGTACCGCAGCCATGGTAGATATTACGTTCGTGGCAATGGGACACGCCGGCAATCTTCGGCGGAAACCCTGTCCCGCAATTGCCCTTGCCGCTGGCGCACGTGATCTCTCCACCCCCGACGGTCGTCCCGTAGATCACCCCCTCAAGATTTCGCAGCTTGCCTGAAGGCTCGTAACCGTCGGCACAATTGCGCGAGTGCCGGTTCGCGCGATCTCCCACTGCGCAAAACGAGTAGAGAATGGTTTCGGGACCGTGCTTCGGAACAAAGGTGAAAACGGTCCCCGCCTCGTGGTCGCCACCCTGAGCTGTCGTGCCGTAGAGTTCACCATACGCATGGGAAAGGCGGTCCGGGAGGGCGCCGTCATCGCCATTGAAGGCGTGCAATACCTTTTCCACGCCGCTAACCGGCTCAAACGAAAACAGCGTCCCCGCCTCGCTACCTCCTCCGTCGTACGTCGTGCCGTAGAATGTCTGACCCAAATACGTCAGGGGCGACTCGGGGGTATTGCCGTCCTCGCCGTCGTAGCGAAAGGAATAAAGCACCGTCTCGGTCCCGGTTTTGCGATCCAGCGAAAATATCGTGCCGACGTGGCTTTCCCCGCCGGCAGCCGTCGTGCCGTACAACTTACCGGACACGACGATAGGCTGGGCGTAAGGATTGGCGCCATCGCTTCCTCCCTGGAATGCATACACGATCTTCTCGGAACCGGTCGCGGGGTCGATGGCATACAGGGTACCGCAGCCGGAGGGGCAGTGCCCGCTGCCGCCGTCAATCGTCGTGCCATACAATTTTCCCGCGGAATACTCGATCGACGACATCGGGTCGGCCCCGTCGGCGCAGTCCGCCTGCCGGCAAAAAGAATACAACGTCGTAAATACACCCGTCTTGGGATCGAGGGAGAAAACCGTACCGCAGCCTCCGCTGCAGCGGGGCGTGCCACCCTCGGGCGTGGTTCCGTAAAGAATGCCGTTCGCGTTGACCAATTCCGAAGTGGGGTATGCGCCATCGGTGCATTTTTGTTGGCTGCAAAAAGAATAGAGAACGCTCTCCTTTGCGGCATCCGCGCGAACCGGTTGCAGAAGGAGCACCGAAAAAGCGATTCCCGCTGCCAGGAGATTGAAACCCGCTCGCATCTCCAGTCCCCAAAAGAAGTGTGGCGAGCAACCTAGACCGGTTCGAGTCCGATCGCAATTTGTGTTTCTCGGCTGGTTGCGGAAAGGCAGTTTACGGCACGCGGCGCGTCGGCCCCGGCGACCGGCTGTACGTCGCGTTGAAAGATCGTGTGAAGATTTCGTGACCTGAAACTCCCCGTGGCGCTTTGGCAGTCATTGGTGTAGAAGTCGGGCTCGGCAGACGGGGGAGAGCGCGATGCGTCAGCCATTTGGGGTGGGTTTCTGGATCAAAAGCAGTGTTGCCGTTCTGGCTTTGACGGCTGGAATGCGGGCGGCCTGTGCCGACGTCGTCATATCGAACCAGGCGACGAAGAACATGGATTGCGCCGGCGACGGTTGCGAGCCCACGGCGCCCGATGCCGTCCTCAACGTTACCGAACTTGAAGACTTCATCTCCCAGCAAGGCAACGTCACCGTATTTTCGTCGGGCCGGAACGTCGAGGCGACCAACATCGTGGTGAAGACGGCGCTTGCGACGCCGGATACCACCGCGCTCACGTTCGACGCGGCGGGCGCAATCATTGTCGACGCGCCGGTCTCCATCGGCGGCAGCAATGCCGAACTTCAGTTGCAGAGCGAAACCGGCGGCACGCTCGGCGATATTTCCTTCGGGCCGAAGGGCCATATCAGCTTCGGCAGCACCTCCGACCTTTTCGATATCAATGGCGGCGTCTTTCAGCTCGTCGATACGCTTCCCGAGCTTGCAAACCTTGCGAACGCGGAGCCGAGCAGTTTCTATGCGTTGACGAACAGCTATGATGCGTCGGCCGACGGCACGTATCATTCGCCTCCGGTCAGCACGACCTTTACCGGATACTTCGAGGCGCTCGGCAACACAATCTCGAACCTGAAGCTCAAGGCGAGTACCGGAGAATATCTCGGGCTGTTTGCAGGCATTTCAGGGAGCGGCGGTTTCGGGGTGGTACGCAATCTGCGCCTGGAAAACGCGAGCGTTGTGAGCGATCACGCGAGCGACATCGGTGCGATCGCCGGAAGTATCGAGCAGAACGCGAGCATCGTGCAATCCTCGACAACGGGCGAAGTGAAAACCGGCGACAGTTCGTCGGCCGGAGGTGTTGTCGGCGAGATCAATCTTGGATCGGTGCTCTCGTCCTGGTCGTCCGCGAATGTCTCGGCCGGAAATACTTTTTCGAGCGTGGGCGGTCTCGTCGGAGCCGGCAGCGTGATCCGGAATTCCTGGGCGACCGGGACAGTCACGGGCGGAAGCGACAGCTCGACAGGCGGGCTGGTGGGCCTCGGCGGCGCGATCAGCAAGTGCTTCGCCACCGGTGAGGTGATCACGACGGGCGGGGGCGCCTCGGCGGGGGGACTCGTTGGCGACGGCGCCGATGTCAATAACAGCTATGCCGAAGGAAGCGTATCTGGCACCGGCGGCGTTGGCCCAAACACGCTGGGTGGTCTGATCGGGTACAGCGAAACGGGAACATCGGCGAGCTATGCGACCGGCACGGTGACGGGGAGCGGCTCCGACCTCATCGGCGGCCTTGCCGGCATGGACATTTCCCATCGCGGGTTCACGGATACCTACTGGGACACCACGACGAGTGGTCTCGCTGAAGGAGTCGGCCGTTCGAACAACGGTAACGACGGGACGCCGCTCACGAGTCGGCAGCTGCGCTCCGGTCTGCCCGCCGGGTTCAAACCGAGCGTCTGGCGCGAAACGGGACAAACCAATCACGGTTTTCCGTGGCTCAGAGGCGCTCCGCCGCCAAAATAGCTTTCGCCGCGCATCAACCGACGCGCACAAGGGGGGGATGGCAACGGGCGCGTTCAGAGCCAGTCGCTGTACGCTTCGAAGTCGGCTCTGTAGATCCGCGCGATCAGCAGCTTCGCTTCCGGCGTAAGGAAGGCTGAGTCCTGCGGAAACGGTGTACTTTTCGGCGGACGGCTGCGGAGGATCGGCTCTGCGAACCAATCGCTTTTGTCCGTGGCAAGCCTGATCGGGCGCCTGGCGTTTTCGAGTTCGCGAAGCCAGGCCATCGACGCGAAGTCCGTTACCGGCCAGCCCATGCGCGCTTCGAGCGCGTTCAGCTCTGCAAACAGGGCGCCCTTCGAAACGTTGATGATCGTATCCGGACGTCGCACACGCTCCAGCAGGTGGAATTGCGGCCAGAAATGTATGTTGACCGCCTCCATATCGTTGCGCGCAAGGATCAGGAGGAAATCGCGAAACGAAATGCTGCGCTGTTCGACCAAGCGGTTGCGAACGGCGTGACGAAAGCAGCTGGCCGCACGGGCGTACGGGTCGCGGATGATCTTGACGACATGATAATCGGATATGTCTCCGGTTCTCGCTGCCCTGTAGCGCTCCAGTTTTCTGAAGACCTGCTCCCTGTGCGCGTGCGGCCAGTCGCCGAAGGCGCGAACCTCCGGCAGGAATCCGCAAAGCGCGCTGAACCACACGTAGGCCGTCGTGCAGGCGGATTTTGGCGACCAAAGGACGACGATCTTTCGGTCCGCGTCGACGAGGGGAAGTGGCCGGGTGAACAGCTGGATCACGCTACAGCCTAGGCGGGCCGGCCACGGCGTTTCAACAGCCCGGCCTCAATCGTCGAATTCGGGCACGCCGGGATAGCAATCGAGAACGGAACCGAGCGACGCCTTGAGCGGCCCGAGCCAGGGTTCGTAATTGCGCCAGCGATCGACCGCTTCCGTGAAGATCGGACGACGGACCTGCTCGTTGCTGAAGGAATTGAAGGCGCGGTCGTTCCTGTAATATTCGAGGCAGGCCGGTTCGAACGGCACGCCGATGAAATCGAGGAGTCGCCGCACCTCGCCTTCGAGATTCGCGACCAGCTCTTCATAGATCACCCGATGGATTTTGCCGGGCAGCACAGCGTCGAAATGGGCCATCAGCCGTACATAGTCGCGATAGAAGCGGCCGATATCGGTGAGCCGGTAGGAGAGGGGCGGGGCAAAGGCGAAGCTCATGGTGAAGTTGGCGAGGCAGCAGCCGACCGGGTGCCGGCGCACATCGACGATTTTTGCGCCGGGAAAGATCAGGTGGATCAACCCCACCTGCCACAGATTGTACGGGCACTTGTCGACGAAGAACGGCCGCTTGTGCACCCGGTGGACTCGGGAATGCTCGAGATACTTTTCCCCGAAGTTTCGCAGATCGTCGGCGGAAAGGTTTTCCATCCCGTTCGGATAGTCCGGGCCGGTCTTGGGCATCACGTCCTCGGCGACGACGCGAAGAAGGGAGCGCAGCTCGCCGGCCGCGTCGATCTGCGAATGAGAGCCGAGAATCTGCTCGACGAGCGTCGAGCCCGCGCGCTGGAGGCCGAGCACGAAGATGGGCTCGGTCGAGGCGTGTCCGGACGCGGCCAATTTCCCGAAGAGCCCGGATGTAAAGACGACCCTGGCGCGCGACACCATCGTGGTGGTGTCGTCGGCGTCATATTTCAGGTCGACGCGCCGGATCGCATTGCCGCGCGTGTAGTGCCGGAAGGATTTTTCGTAGTCTCCCAGATCCCCATAGGCTTTTCCCAACGCATAATGCATGTCGGCGCGGTGCTGGGGGGATGCCGGCGCGCGGACGAGTTCGGCTTCCATCACATCGATGTCCCCTTGCGAGAACGCGAACGTCTTCATGCTCGCGAGCGACCACCAGACCGAGCCCAGAGAGGGCGCGATGTCGACGGCTCTGCGAAACGCAGCAACGGCGTCCTCGGTGTGTCCGCCGACGCTGCGCAGCGTCCCGCCCAGCCTGCACCAGATTTCGGGACTGTCCGGGTTGTCGTTGGCGAGGCCGCGATAGCACGCGATCGCCTCGGCAAAGCGCTTCTGGCGGCTCAATACCTGACCGTACAGATTCAGGAACAGGGGATTGCGCGGGTCTTTCTCCAGCAGGAACAGGGTCTGCGCCAGCGCCTCGTCGAGCTTGTCGGCGTTCGACAGCAGCACGGCGTAATTGTGGCGATAGGGCCGGTGATCGGGCGCGGCTTCGACGCAGCGCGCCAGGAAACCTTCCGCCTCGTCGGCGCGGCCCTGGCTGTGGGCGATCTGCGCGCTCAAATTCAGGGCATCTGCGTTCGCCGGTTCCGCCGCGAGGATATCGTCGACCGCTTTCTTCGCGTCGTCGACACGCCCCTCTTCAAACGCTTCGGCGGCGGAGCGGACGCGTTCGTCGCCGACCGGCCATGCCTCGGCCAGTTCGTCCCGGATCTTCTCGAACAGCGACCCGCCCAGAGACGGGTCGGCGGGCGGCAGCGCTTCGTACGCAAACGAACGCGTGTTGACCGTCACTTCCAACGTCTTACCCCGTTACGCGACACGGGCGTGACGCGTTTTCCGCCGCCACGCTGTGGTTTCGGATAAACTACTTCAGTTTGAACCACGGCTCCTTCGTTTGGAATCCCGGCTGGCGATGTGCATGTCGGTCTGCGTCTGTGCCGCGTCCGCACCGGATGGCAGCAATACGACAGCCGTCATCGCCGTCGACGTCAGAAGACCGATCTTGAACATGATGCTCCCCTGTAAGCGGTAAGAGAATTTCCGCCTGGCGGCCGGCCTTTACTCCAGTTTCAGGTACGGCCCCTTCGTCTGTTTCGTCCAGGGAGATGTCGTGCTGGAACTGTAGCAGGACACGGTATGGGAACTGCAGTAGGTAGCCCGGTGGGTCTGTACATACGCCATGCGTTTCTGGGTTCGATCGGCTGCCCAATAAACCGACGTAAACGAGCTCGAACATGGAGGACGCCCGGCCAGGCGACGATTGCCATGGCTGGCGACCCGCAATGGATAGCATTGGGGCGAAGTCGTCTCCTCGATCCAATAGGTCTTATGGCGCTTCAGCCTCGTCGGCGCGATGGAAATCGTAACCGACCCGCAGCTGCTGGCTACGCCACGGCCGCCGGCAATCCGCTTTCCGGGAAAACCGCTTGGGCTGTTGGTGTAAATGCCGGCCGAGAAATCCGAGCCGGAGCCCGACTCTTCCACGACTCTGATCCTACTGACGGTCTGCCCATGTCCGGTAACGGGAACGGCGACGTGCTCCCACTCGGAAGTCGCGGATTCCGAAACGTGTGCGGCGGCTTCGGCATCCACGCGAAACGCGCCATAGGTGCAGAGAAACCGGGTATTGGGGTCCCGGCTGGCGACGTGCATGCCGGTCTGCGCCCAAGCGCCGGTCGGTGCACCGGACAGCAGCAAGGCGACGGCCGTCATGGCCGACGATGTCAGAAGACCCATTCTGAACATGATGCTCCCCCATGTCCTCCCGGCAAGAAGCGGGCTCCTTCCGACCCCGGGAACTGCTTGCAGTGTACTCCGTCCGTGGCCCATCACAACCGGTCCGGCAGGTTTGTGGGAGAGAATTGACGTGCGGAAACCCGGAGGACGCGATCCTATCTAGGCATGCAACTCGCCAGCGATATGGAGATCGCGATTTTCTGCTTTCGCCCGCCACGGAGTTTGCGGCTACTCTGCCAGCGGAACTTGAACCAATGACGGCTGAGGGAATCGATGGCAAAGCTTCGCGTGGCATGTTTCGGCGTCTCCGTTGACGGTTACGGCGCCGGCCCGAACCAGGACATCGACAATCCGCTGGGCGTGGACGGGACGGCGCTGTTCTCCTGGTTCTTTCCCACCCAGACTTTCGGGCGGATGCTGGGAAAGGGAGGCGGCACCACCGGCGTCGATGACGATTTCGCGGCGCGCGGTATCGCCAATGTCGGCGCCTGGATTCTCGGCCGCAACATGTTCGGGCCCGTTCGCGGCCCCTGGCCGGACGACGCGTGGAAAGGGTGGTGGGGGCCGAACCCGCCGTACCACGTTCCGGTTTTCGTGCTGACGCATTATCCGCGGGCGCCGATCGCCATGGAGGGCGGCACGGTCTTCCACTTTGTGACCGACGGCATCGAAGCGGCGCTCGCCGCCGCGAAGACCGCGGCAGGCGGCAAGGATGTACGTATCGGGGGCGGCGCCGCGACGGTCCGTCAATTTCTCAGCGCCGGTCTTGTCGACGAGATGCACATCGCGATCGCGCCGGCTCTGCTCGGCGCCGGCGAGAACCTTTTCGCCGGGCTCAACCTTGCGGCACTCGGTTTCCACGTAGCCGAACATGTTCCGTCCGCCGCCGCAACGCACATCGTGCTTGCGAAAGCGGCCAGAGCAGCCAGGTGAAGGGTGCGGCGTTCCTGACGGAATCGATCGATCTGCAGGTCTACAACACCGGTTACCGCTTCATGGCATAGACGCCGCCACTATCCTCCAGGTTCGCGCCGTAGTCCGTACCATATAAGACACCGGTACCGTCCTCGACGAGACCACCCATGGGGGATAGTTGGTGCCTTCCGTGAAAATAGTGAAGGACCTTCAACACGCCTTTTGGGCTGAGTCTGAATATCATACCGCAATTATCGGCACTATAGGTACAATTCGCGGAACCGCCAGACAGCGCAGTACCGTACAGGTTACCAGCCTTGTCCAGCAACAGGGGTCCCTGAATATCGGCACCGTCGCTTCCGTTAAACCTGTGCAGGATCTTCTCGGAACCGTCGGACGCGATCCTGAAGATTGTGCCGCAGCCAACCAGCACATCCCAAGAGCAGCTTTGACCTCCAACGGCCGTGGTACCGTAGAAATTGCCGGAACTGTCCACGATCAGGCCGGCTGCCGGGTCATCTCCATCGCCGCTTGCATAACCTGCAAAAGAATGCACGACGGTCTCTGTACCGTCCGGGGCAATCTCAAAAACCGTGCCCATGTTGTCCTTGCCGCCGATCGCGGTGGTGCCGTACAGGTTTCCCGCGCCATCAAAAATCACGCCACCCGCGGGAGCCTGTCCGTCGGGCGAGCCGCTGAAGTCATGCAGGACCGTGAACGTTCCGTCCGGCGCAAGCTTGAAAACCTTTCCTGGGCTGCGGATGAAGCCGATGAAGGCGTGACTGTCGCGGTTCCGGTATTTCCCGGTGATCACGCCGGCGTCGTTGATGCTTTCCGGCTGCGTGCGACGCAGCGACGGCGCCAAGACCGGGAGCCGGCTCTCGTTACTGTTCGCACCCGTTTTGCCGCCGCAGCCAGCGCTGTACGCGGGTATCCTCGCAGACGGCAACGTTGAAGCGCATCCAGGGCGAGCGTTCGAGGTGCGGGCGAAACACCGCGCCCGGCGCCAGCATTACCCCGCTCCGCTGGGACACTTCGGCCAGTGCAAGCGAGTCGTCGATGTGGGGGAATCGCGCCCACAGGAACATGCCGTCGGACGGCTCGGCGAACAGCTGAAGCCCCATCTGTTCGAAGGCGCGCATCACGTTGACGCGCGCGGTGGCGAGCCGTTCGTGCAGGTGCGACAGATACTTGCGGTAATGGCCGTCCACCAGCATCAGATAGACGAGACGCTCGGTAAACTGCGACGTCGTGATGCTCGTCAGCATCTTGATGTCGGCGAGCTCATTGGCGATGTGTTCGGCGCAGGCGACGAATCCGACGCGAAGGCTGCCCGACAGGGTCTTGGAGAAACTGCGCGCATAGATCACGCGGTTCAGCTGATCGAGGGTTGCGAGCCGCGGCGTCAGCCTGGTCTGCAAATCGCAAAAGATGTCGTCTTCGACGACCATGAAGTTGTACCGTTCCGCGGCCTGCAGCACCTTGAACGCCAGATGCGGGCTGATGTCGGTGCCCGTCGGATTCTGCATCACCGACTGGGTGAAGTAGGCCTTCGGCCTGTTATCGGCGGCCATCTTCTCCAGCACATCGATGTCAGGCCCGTCGGCGTTGCGCGGCACGGCCAGCATCTGCACGCCCTGGAGGCGCAGATTGCCGAACATGTTGTAGTAGCCCGGGTCGTCGACCAGCGCCGCGTCGCCAGGCTTGAGGAGAAACCGGATGACGAGCTCAAGCGCGTGGCTCGTACCCTGGGTCAGCAATATCTGTCCGGTCCGTGCGGTGATCCCGAGCCCCGCCAGCATTTGTGCGAGGTGCTCGCGCAGCGGCAGATAGCCAAACGGGTGCCCGTATTCGAGAAGATAGGCGCCGTTCTTGCGCGCCAATACGTTCAGGCTCTGGCGGATGCCGGTTTCGTCGAGCCAGGAGTTCGGCAACCACGGTCCGCCGGCGAGCAACGTGTTCTCGTCGGCCACAAGCAGCCTGCGTATAAGCCAGACCAATTGCTCATTGCCTTTATGATTGTCGGCTGCGGCTGGGGACACCGTCTCAAGGCGTCTGGGCGCTGCGGTGTAAAATCCCGAGCCCCTGCGCGACTGCAGATAACCCATTGCAACGAGACGATCGTACGCTTCAACCACCGTGAAGCGGCTGACATTGTACGTATCGGCAAAATCGCGGATCGACGGCAGCTTCGCGCCCGGGCGCAGATGCCTGTCGTCGATCTGTCGCTTGATGCCGGCGACGATCTGATCGCGAAGGCACTCGCTTCCATTCTGAGTGACCGTGAGCGAGAGCATGGCCGCGACTCCTTGCCGGACTGGCCCGGTTATTGGACCGGTACAGTCATGCCAACTGACAGCGAAACCGTCTCTTACCGGCAGGAAAAGTGTTTGCAAAATTCCGCCTGTGTCAAGCAGAGATTGATCAGGGCTCGGTGCGACACGCAGCGGCAATTTTCAGACAGGAGAATTCCATGCCTCTTATTCAGGTACGAGTCATCAAAGACGTGTTCACCAGGGAGCAGAAGCATCAGATCATCGGGAAACTGACCGACGCGATGGTTTCCATCGAAGGCGAGGCCATGCGCGGCGTAACCTGGTGCGTGGTCGAGGAAGTCGAAAGCGGCGACTGGGGGATCGGCGGCAAGGCCCTGACGACGGCGGATGTACACGCGCTCGCACGCGGGAAAGCTGCCTGACGGGCCAACCGGAATGCGCTTTGCGCCCGCACCGCACACGGGCGGCGCGGGCGCTTATTTCTGCGTGATGCTATGGGCTGCGGATGAATCCGATGTAGGCGTGACTGTCGCGGTTCCGGTATTTGCCGGTGATCACGCCGGCGTCGTTGATGCTTTCGGGCTGCGTGCGATACGACTGCGGAACGTCGAATGTGGTAATGACGCCGGAGGCATCGCGCGCAAAGCCGTGATTGTCGTTCTTCCCCGTCGTGTAATACCCCGCGATCTTGCCCTTG
>Ga0070731_10000854_pt1 | contig 35822 bp, 24 predicted proteins | sample Coa_R1_2_FD_66448 | JGI IMG/M metagenome (GOLD analysis project Ga0070731, IMG submission 66448) | Surface soil microbial communities from Centralia Pennsylvania, which are recovering from an underground coalmine fire - Coalmine... | ecosystem: Environmental > Terrestrial > Soil > Unclassified ... | reverse complement strand
TTCCTCGACGTCGCGTGAATTGCCGCCGACAAATACCTTGAACTCGCCCGGTTCAAGAACCTGGTGCAGGTAACTGTCGAAGAATTTCAAATCGTCGCCTGTCAGCGTGAAGCTCACTTCCTTGCTTTCACCTTTTTTCAGCCAGACTTTTTGAAATCCCTTCAACTCTTTAACAGGTTGGGTTATGGAAGCAACCACGTCGCGGATGTAGAGCTGGACGGTTTCCTCGCCATCGAAATTCCCGCTGTTGGTAACCGTTACCCTCACCTGTAATTTATCGGTTGGCGACATGGTCGTCGTGCTTAGCTTCGGCTTGCCATAAGTGAATTTGGTATAGCTCAGCCCGTAACCAAATGGGTAGAGGGGCTCGTTGCTGACATCGAGATAATCTGATCTGAATTTCTGGAATTGATCCCCCTCAAGCGGCCTGCCGGTGTTTTTGTGGTTATAGTAAATGGGTATCTGACCGACGTTTCTCGGGAAGCTCGTCGTCAGTTTCCCCGAGGGGTTGTAGTCGCCAAACAACACATCAGCAATAGCATTCCCTGCTTCGGTTCCCCCAAACCACGAGTCCAGGATGGCCCCTGCCACATCATTTTCCCAAACAAGAGTCATGGGCCTGCCGTTGAACAAAACAATCACGATGGGCTTGCCTGTCTTTCTTAGCGCCTTAAGCAGGTTTTCCTGGCTTTCCTGCAGTCCGATATTGCTCATGCTGGAAGATTCGCCCGTCATGTCCGCGGCTTCACCGAGTACCGCGACGACCACATCTGCTTTCGCAGCTTCGGCTGTTGCTTCATTTAGCATTGCCTCCGGCGTACGGCTGTCAATATCTATTTCCGTCCCGAATACATTGACGTGTTTGGCAAATTCCTGATCGTCGCTAAGATTGGCTCCCTTGGCATAGAGAACCGTGGCGCCGCCTGCTGCCTGCTTTATCCCTTCGAGAACGGTCACACTCTTTGAAGGGTCGCCGCTGACACTCCATGTACCCAGCATATTTCGCCTGCTGTCTGCCAGCGGCCCGACCACTGCGATCGTCCCGGATTTCTTCAGGGGCAGAAGCTGGTTATCGTTTTTCAAAAGAACCATCGTCCTGGCGGCAGTTTCCCTTGATGCTTTTCGATGACCGGCGGAAAGAAGTTCGCGGCTGGCACGCGCTTCATCCATCCTTCGATATGGGTTATCAAAAAGACCAAGTTTATATTTGGCTTCGAGAATGCGGCGGCAGGCCTGGTTAATTGTTTCCTCCTTGACCCTGCCTTCCTGCAACGATTTTTTTAGCGTGGTCAGAAAACCTTCACTGACCATATCCATGTCAAGACCTGCGTTCAGTGCCTGCGCGGAAACGGCCTGCAGGTCACCTACCCCGTGAGCGATCATTTCGCTTACTGACGTATAATCGCTCACCACCATCCCGGTAAATCCCCATTCCTGCCTGAGCAGGTCAGTCAGCAGCCAGCGGTTGCCCGTGGCCGGGATGCCATCGATTTCGTTAAAGGAGCTCATCACGCTGCCTGCCCCTGCGCGGATCGCCGCGAGATAAGGCGGCAGATAATATTGCATCATTTTAATCCGGCTCATATCCACCGGGTTGTAGTCCCGACCTGCATCCGCAGCGCCGTAGAGCGCAAAATGTTTTACGCACGCCATCACGACATCATTCCGTGTGAGGTCACTCCCACCCTGGTAACCCCTAATCATGGCCATCGCCACCTGTGAACCGAGAAAAGCATCCTCTCCTGCGCCTTCGGCTATCCGGCCCCAACGCGGATCACGGGCGATATCGACCATCGGCGAAAATGCCCAGTCCAGCCCGTCTGCGCTGGCTTCAGTGGCGGCTATTCTTGCGCTACGCGCGATCAGGGCTGTGTCCCAGCTGCAGGATAGTCCCAGCGGTATGGGGAAAATCGTGCGATGACCGTGAATGACATCCAGGCCAAAAAGCAGTGGGATATGCAGCCGCGAATTGTTCACGGAAATCTCCTGCGCCTTGCGCACCTGGGAAGGCCCGGTGATTCCGAACAGGCCACCGACCTGGCCGGCCCTGATCTTTGTATCGACATCCTTGCTGACGACAGCGCCCGTGACTGCACCGCCGGGCGTTACGAGATTCAGTTGCCCGATCTTTTCATCGATCGTCATTTTGTTCATGAGGTCGGTGACAAATGCGTTCATTTTCGCGTCCTGGGCTACAATCTGCGAGCATGCAGCGGCCACCATAATGATCAGGAAAGCAATTTTTTTCATTGATGTTATTTTATTCATGATTGGCTTGATGTGAGTTATGAGTTGCTCATTGGAGCAGGAACGGTTTGATGGCTTTTTGCCAGATGGCATAGCCCTTCGAGTTCATATGAAGTTTATCCCCCACAAAAATTTCGTCAATCGGCTTGCCGTCTTTATCCAGCATTAAGTGGTAAACGTCAATGAACGCCGTATTTTTTTGGCCGGCGAGAAACTGTTTTATCGCCCTATTGGCCTCGGCCATTTTTGGCATCAGCTTCGCGCGGCTTGGGCTTGGCTTTATGGATATGAAGGCTATCGGTTCGCCAGGCAATTGTAGCCTGATCAGTGCAAACAGCGCTTTGAACCGGGACACGACGGTTGCCGACGACACCGTATCGGAAGCAGCCAGGTCATTGTCGCCGCAATAGATGACCACCTGCCGCGGATGATAAGAAATGATGACGTCATTGGCATATCGAATGAGGTCTGGCAGGCTTGAGCCACCAAATCCACGGTTGATAATAAGAAAACCAGGAAAATAATTCTGTACATCGGTCCATTTGGTAAAAGAAGAACTTCCAACAAACAGGATCGCGTTGCCTTGTGGCGGATGAAGGCTGTCCTGTTTTTTGAAAGCCAGTATATCTTCGCGGAACGGTTGCGCCTCAGCGCAAATAACACCTGCCACGATGAGAAGCAGCAGGAATCTCCGCCTCTTGAACCCCTGTTTCATGATCAAGTTATTCAACCTTTAAAGTAGTGGTTTTTCCTGATACGCCGTTTTCATTGATGGACTGGATTGAAAAATAATAGGTTTTGAGCAGGTCAGGCCCCATCAACCAGGACAATTTTTTTCATCATTTTCTTTGGTCAAATCATGTTCATTCAGCGAATCCTGGGACTTTCAAATCCTAGGCGTTTCAATCCGTTCTGGATTTCGGGAAGCTGCATGAACAGGTTCCATATCAGGCCGCTCCGGTAATTTTCGATCATGACAACTATCGGGCCTTCGTCAATGGCCAAGTGCGTCTTGGCGTACCAATTCCTGGTTTCACTAAAACCATCTGAGAATCCGTATGGCCCCCAGATACGATCCCCCAAAGCGTAATAAAAATGCCTGAGGGCCTGCATCGAATATTCCGGCGTGAAAGGGAAAGAGGAAAGAGCAGCCGTTGGCTGGATGACACCGAAATCCTCCTGGGGACAATGAGCGACATAACCCTTGTAGCTGTCTCCCGCAGTAAGGCCCCAGCAATCGGCGCCATAGCCTTTATAGTGTTTAGGGTTCTCGATGCAATATGCGCGGTTGATCAGCGTATGATTTTTGGTCTGTTGCGCATAATCAATTTGGTGGTCATCCCTGAGCCCTGCCGGGTCGATGACCATATAGGTATATTGTTCAAAAAACAAAGGGCCGCCCTTCTCGTAGTTTCCTAGCGGCAATGTATACCCGTAATACGTGTTGCCGTTTTTCCAGCCTCCGCTTTTTACCCAGGTGTTCTCGTAAATTTCTTTCGAAATCGGATGGGTGGGCGACGAAGCGGAAATGATATAGGTGATCAGGGCCTCATCATACCCAAAGACCGGGAAATTCATGTCAAAATCGTTGTCAGGACTCCAGTGCCAGTAAAAAACCTTGTTGTCGCCCTTCACATGCCAGTTCCAGTCTGCCGCTTCCCACATTTGCTGAACCCTCTTTTGAAAATATTTCTCGGGGAGGCTGTTGCCATTGAAATAAGCCCGCGCGGTGAGCATCCCCATCATCAGGTAAGAGGTTTCAACAATATCAGCGCCATCATCCAAGCGGCCGAACGGAATGGTTTTTCCCGTAGCCCCATTCATGAAATGCGGATAGATGCCGTGGTAACAGTCTGCCCGTATTAAAAAATCCGCAATCTTGATCAATCGGCGAAGCGCCGTATCCCTTCCAATCCAGCCGCGGTTGACGGCTACGACAGTGGCGAGTATCCCCATCCCCGTGCCACCGATTGCACAGGCCTCGGGGCCAAATGTATGCTTGCTCAGGTTGGGTTCATCATAAGCCTCATTGATGTAATCCCAGTAATATTCTGCACGGACCGTATTGTCCCTCTCGCGTGCGAGCCCACTTACAGGGTGTGCGAAATTCCAAAAATACCTGAACGTCTGTCGCTGCACAATGTCGAGAAGCGTCGAATCCGAAATATTCCGCATGATGCCGACAGGTTCGATGCGCTGGCGCTTTGACGACGTGTTGCCAGAAGGTTGAGCAAAAAGAAAGGTTTCAAGCAGGCTTAAAAAAAATCCTATGTAAAATTTTCTAGTCATACACTAGACGTCGATCTTACGGTTTCAACCACGGGCTCTGAAACCCGAGTTTGCGCAACCCGGCTTTCACTTCAGGACAACTCATAAACAATTTCCACAACAGCCCGCTACGGTAATTTTCTATCATAGCCACTTCGGGACCCTGGTCAATCGCGAGATAGCGCTGGACATACCATTTCGCAGTCTCGCTAAAGGCGTCATAAAATCCGTATTTGCCCCAGACACGGTCCTTCATGTCTACATACCAGTGCCTGATCGCAGCCATTGACTGTTGTGGCGTATACGGAATCGAAGAAATTGCGGCCGTCGGCGAAACCACACCGCGGTCATTTTTTTCATCGGGCGCATGCGCGGCATAGCCTGCGACCGAATAGCTGGCCGTCAGGCCCCAATCATCCTTTCCATAACCTGTGTAATGTTTGGGATTATCAACGCACCATTCATAGTTAATGAGCGATTGCGTGCTATTTTCTTTCCAGTAGTCTGCGTACTGGTCCCTGAGACCACGGGGATCCAAGCCAAGATAGGAGTATTGTGACCAGAACAGCGGCCCGCCATGCGGAGGATTGCCCTGCATATGAAGATGCAGCGTGTCATTTTTGTAAACCGATATTTTGTCTATGGCACCATTTTCCGCCCATCCCTGCGCATATACTTCCTTTGGAACAGGGCTCGTAGGTGAACTGGCGGCAAGTACGTAAAGAATCAGGCATTCGTTATAGCCATGTACCGCGAAATTTTTAATCCACTCATAGTTCGGGCTCCAATGCCAGTAAAGCACATTCTGCCCTCCATGCCTGTACCAATTGAAGTCAATACCTCTCCAAAGCGAATCGATCTTCGCCGACAATTTTTTTTCTTCCTCGTTTCCTCGCCGGAAATATTGGCGGACGCAAAGCAATCCCTGCATAAGATAGCAGGTCTCCACAAGATCACCGCCGTTGTCCTCGGCTCCAAATGGCTTGACATGCCCGGTCTGGTCATCTATCCAGTGTGACCAGGCGCCGTGAAAACGGTCTGCGCGTGCAAGAAAGGATACAATTTTTTCGAAACGTGCCAGGCCCTGGCTGCGCGTAATGTAGCGACGCTCAATCGCGGCGAGAATGGCCATGCAGCCGAACCCACTGCCGCCCGTTGCAATGATTCTCTGGTCATGATCTGGATAATCATTGTCCATGTGGATGCGTTCGGGCGCCATGCCGCTGACTGGCTCGCTGCCGTCCCAGAAATATCCAAAGGTTGCTTTCTCAGTCAGGTCGAGAAGTGCGCTGTCACCCAGCGATATGGGGCTCGCCAGTACGGTTCTTTTGGGGGGTTTGACCTTCATTGCCGGATTCTGACCTGCGGCAAAAAAAATGAAGAGCTGCAAAACAAAGTAAAACAGGGATTTCTTATGGATAAATGCAGCCATCGCCATTTTTTTTGTGTTATACAATTTAGGTAAAGTTTTGCTTCAAATCCCGCCGGGAAAATTTGTCACTACAAATTTGGGCTTGAGAACCCGAGATTCGTCATGCCTCTTTTTATTTCTGGGCAACTCATAAAAAGATTCCATAGGAGACCCGACCTGTAGTTCTCAATCATCACGATCTGCGGGCCCTGGTCGATGGCCAGGCAGTCGGAATCGAACCAGATATTCGTGAGGTTGAACGCATCGATGAATCCATATTGCCCCCAAATCTTGTCTCCAAGCTTGTAATAGAAGAAGCGCAGCGCGTTCATTGACTCAGTCGGCGTATAGGGAAGCGAAGAAATCGCAGCAGTCGGAGCGATGACACCGTTATCTTCGGTCGGGGAGCTTGCATCATAACCATTTTGGATATCGCTCGCTGTCAATCCCCAGCAGGAGCTACTATAACCAACATAATGCTGGGGATTGCTCACGCAATATAAATAGTTGATGCGTGCATGCGCTGTGTCCTGCGTCCAGTAATTGGCATATGCGTCGCTGAGGTTGACCGGGTTTATTCCCAGGAAGGAATAGTGCGCGAAAAATAATGGTCCTCCGTAAGGAGGGCCAAGCGGGAGTGTGACGCCAAAATAAGCGTTACCGTTTTTCATCGCGCCATTGCGAGCCCAACCGTTGTCGTAAACAATTTTTGGAATTACATTGGAATCAACATTCGACGACGCGCCCATTACATAAGTGATTAGGGCTTCGTCCCAACCCTGCACCTGCACGTTGATCGCAAAACCGTAATCAGGACTCCAGTTCCAGGTCAGCACATTGGCGCCATTTTGCCGGTACCAATTCCATTGCACGCTGTCATAGAGACTGTTGATGGTGTTCCGCAAGTTGATTTCGTTGGAATCTGTGGTGCTGTTAAAAAATTGGCGTGCGCAAAGCAAGCCCTGCATCATGTATGAAGTTTCAACGATGTCGCCACCGTCGTCCTGAGTGCCAAAAGGAATGGTTGCTCCGGTGGATCCGTCTATCCAATGTGAAAATGCACCGTGAAAACGCATCGCCTTATTTGCGAGAAAACTGACGATGGTATCGATCCGCCCCAGCGCCTGCCCACGGGTAATGAAATTTCGTTGAACGCCAACAAGCATGGACATAATTCCAAAGCCGCTGCCTCCTGTCGTCACCGTATTGCCGGAAGAAGTTCTTTCGCGCGCCATCCCCGACACGGGATGACCAAAGGTCCAGAAATAATTAAATGTCTGCTGTTCAACCAGTGTGAGCAATGCGCTGTCAGAGATCTGCGGAAACTTGTCGCTCGAATCGATTTGTGTGTTAAAATTTAACCGCACCATACTTGTTAAACCTGAGTCCGCCACAGATTTTACATTCGTCAGAATGGCGAAGGTGTACAGGGTCAGCGCGTGTAACGCACTGGCCGGCCGAACAATCAGCGCGCTGTCGTGATTGGCGTAAGAGTAAAGGACGGGAATCACCGTGCCCCCGGTCGTCAGCGCAGTGTTGCTTTTTACGGTACCCGTGTCAATCGGAGCAGAAAAGAAAAATTCAAGCGTGGGGCTGGTGCTCACGTTGTAAAAGGTGAAGTTGTTGGCTGAACTGTCATTTATCGTGGCTTTCACCAGTGAAAAGGGGCCCGATGTGTCAGTGACCGGTGGTTTTTTGGTCACCACCGTTTTTGTACATCCCCATAAAAAGCTGCAAAATATTATACATACTGTTCCTGTAGTTACCGGATTGAATTTCATAATTGCACCTATTTTTTTGAGGCATCAGCCCCCTCTACCTCCACGATTACTGGTTTGTCATTGTTCCTAGCAATAATGAGGGAGAGCCTGTTGTTGATATGGATGGGCTTGATATCCCTCACCTCCCCACCGCTAATTGCAGCCAGCGGCCGTCGTATAATACTATCAAAATTGCCCCTGCCATCACCCAGCGAAAGGCTGAGCGGCATAGCGTCGTAGCGTCCTTCGTAAGGGGTAACACCATAAAAATCTCCCCCGGCCAGGATATCGGTTTTGCCATCATGGTTAAAGTCAGCTGCAGCAAAGGCAAAAATCGGTGTCCACTGCATGGAATATGGCAAATCCCGGACCTTAAAATGACCTTTGCCGTCGTTGATCAGAACCTTCGAAGACATCGTTGTTACATCAAACTCAGTTCCATTCTGCATGCGGTTGCCAAATATTTCCTCTACGGTCTTGCCCGCCATTTTACCATAGGTAAGGTACTGGCCTTTTATATAGGGCAGTTGCCTTTCAATATCCTCCTTTGTCAGGAAGGTAAAATTCTTGCCGGCTTTGTTTACAGCCAGGATCTGCCTCGTATTGTGCAAGCCACCCAGCTGAGGGAGAACAAACATAACTAACGGCGACCCAACACTGGCTGTGAGCTTGCTATTCAGTCCGTAATTACCCAGCAGCAGATCGTCATAACCATCACCGTTCACATCGGCGTCCGTCATGCTGAACCACCACCCTTTAAGCGACCCATCATCGTCAGTCAGGGAGGTTTTCGTAAATTTTCCATGATCATTTTTGAACAGGACCGGAGGCATCCATTCGCCGCACACGATAAGATCCGGCCAGCCATTTTTGTCAACGTCCGACCATAAGGCTGAGGTGACCATGCCAATATGAGAGAGTCCGGGAATCCGTTTGTCCGTACAAATCGTAAAATGCCCCTTACCGTCATTTTCCAACAGGTATGAAACGGGAATATTCCCATAGTTGGCATCCGCTCTTCCACCTACAAAAAGGTCCAAGTCCCCATCCTTGTCAAAATCAACTGCTCTTACGACCGATTTGTTCCCGGGTAAAAAAGGCAATCCGGTTGACTTGGTAAAATGCCCCTTCCCGTCATTCAAATAAAGGCGATCATTTAGTTCAGTAGCACTATCCGGGTACTCGTTTCCTCCACTGGCTACATAAAGGTCAAGATCGCCGTCGCCGTCCGCGTCAAAAAATATGGCGTCAACATCCTCGCACATTCTATCGCGGACAAAAACCGCCGAATCCGATGAGCGCTGAAAGCTGCCATCTTTTTGTTGCAGGAAAATGGCGCCGGGGTGGCCGACAGATCCACAGATATAAAAGTCTTCGAGGCCGTCCCCATTCACGTCGCCAACCGCAACCTTCGGTCCCTGCGTGGAAAGTTCGTGCGGGATGAAGGGCTGGTAATTAAAGTCGATAAAAGAAAGATCCTCCTGGTGCCTGTAATTCACTTTCGACTTCTCCGTGATGTCATTAAAAAAGTTCTCCCTGGGACTATGAAGTAATTGATCGATGAAGCCTGCATAATCGATAATCGTATCCGTTTTCTTTCTCTCCCAGGCTATCTGTAATTGCTGGTTTGCCTTGACGCTTTTCAAAACCTGGTAAGTTCGGTTGGGCCAAACAATGATCATGCTGTCAGCCTCGGATGTTTGGTTCATTCCAAAATGGAAAACGGGTTCGCTGCTGCTCATAAAACCATGCACGGATTGTAGTTCGCGGTACTGCATATGGCCCTTGCAGTAAAGAAAGATTTTAGTACCTATTCCGAAAGTATTTTTGCCAGGTCCTTTCACGCGCAGGGATAAAAAATTCGGAGCGGGCGTCAACTGCCTGCAGTTATTTTGAAATATTCCGGCAGAATCGTTCATCCGGTTAACAACCAGGTCAATATCCCCGTCTCCGTCGAGATCTCCGTAGGCCGATCCCTGTGAGAGTGAAAACTTACCGAATCCCCAGTCGGTCGACCTATCCCGGAATTTTAAGTCCGGGCTTCCTTCAAACATATAGCTATGCCAGGCGCCGGATGGCGCAAAATTTAAAATGTCTTTGTCAAATTGCCGGTTACCCCTCGCCCGCTGCCGGTTCTGATTGAGTGCTGAATAAAATTTTAAATAATCGAGATCATTTTGCCTTGTCTTGATCCCGTTGGAAATAAAAATATCATTAATGCCATCAAGGTTGTAATCCGCGATCAGCGGGCTCCAACTCCAATCGGTCGCGGCAATGCCACTATACAAGGCGATATCTGAAAACTTTAATCCTTTGCCTGTATTCAGTTGCAGGCAGTTCTTCGAATACTGGTAGTTATATCCGTACTTAACCAGGTAATTATAAACATTGAAGTCCAAATCTGCCTGCGAAGATTTTAATACCTTTTCATCGGCAGGGAGCATGTCAAGTGTCATGATATCCGGCCAACCATCATTATTTACATCCGCAATGTCATTGCCCATGGAGAATCTCGACTCATGGCCAAAGGCCTGCTTATTCATCTCCTTAAAAGTCCCATTCCCCTGGTTGATGTAATAGTAGTCATTCTCATTGAAATCGTTACTGACGTAGATATCCTCAAACCCGTCGTGATTCAAATCGGCGACACCGACGCCAAGCCCATAACCCAGGGGGCTGCTGTAGATGCCCGCCTTTTCCGTCACGTCGGTAAAATGATCGCCGTCGTTTCGGTATAATTTTCCACCGCTGACGGCGCTGTATATTCGCCTTCCGGCAGTATCGCCGTAGCTCGCCGTCTGATGCACCGAATGCTGCAGCAGGAACATATCCAAGTCACCGTCATTGTCGTAGTCAAAAAAAACAGCCTGCGTATTATAGCCGGGTATATCCAGACCCCACTTTTTTGATGCCTCTGTAAACGTTCCATTGCCATTATTGATGTAAAGCCTGTTCCTGGAGTTGGAAAAGTACGTATGTGCATTGGGGTTAGATTCCTTATCCTGGTTATGGTTGGAGACGGAACACACGTAAATATCCAGGTAGCCGTCGCCATTCACGTCAGCCATCGTCACGCCTGTCGTCCATTCATTTCGGCCGGCGACACCCGCCTTGTCCGTAATATCTTCAAACTCCATGTTCCCCTTATTGAGGTAAAGTTTGTTGCCGTTCATATTGGACGTAAAAAAGATATCCGGTAGTCCGTCATTGTTGATATCGCCAATGGCAACGCCACCGCCGTTATAATAATACAGGTAATCGAGTATGCTGAGCGAATCGTAGTCTGTGTTGGGATTTGAAAAACGGATGCCGGTTTTGTCGGGCGAAAGTTCCGTGAATAATGTTGTTTTGTTTTCGGCGACCGGCCCGGAACCAGAACCGGAACAACCCAGCATAAATTGGCAGGCGGAAAAAAATATGATTAGCGCCGCAGGAGTAGCCTGTTGTATATTAATTTTGTCCAAATACATGGCTGATTATTCTAAATAGAACAAAACAGCTTTCGTAATTTATTCCCTTTGCTTAAATGAACAATACTTTCAGGAATAAAAATTTGTGTTAATGCATTTGAGGAGACCGTATATGATTTGCCCATTATTCCAAAAAACCAGGGGTCGCCTTCTTGCGAAGACAACCCCCGATAATTAGCTTCTTATTTCTGATATACTTTTTAATTACCTGCCTGCTAGACCGTTCAGGTAAAGACCAACAACATCAGTCGCTTTTATTGCAATGTTATAAACTCTGATCTCGTCCAATGCTCCCTGGAAATCGCCTGATGCACCAAGCGTTGCAGAGACTCCGTACAATCCCGGAGGCCATGCACCAATGTAAACTGTGGTCGGGGGATCAGGAACCGTGCTAAAGTTAAGATTTCCCATCAATGCTGTCGGCGGCGTTCCCGAACCAACCGGGAGCGGGCCATCGTAAAGAGTGGTAGAAGTCGCCGTGCCATATGCTGACTGAACAGCTATCGGCTGGCCATTTTCGTAGAAGGTGTAGGTAGAAGAACCACCATCATAGGTCATCACAACATGAACCCAGTTCGAGGTCGCTGTATCATATGAGGACATGGTGAAATTAGCCCATGGACCGGTAGTACCAAGGTTGTCAAACCCATTGTGAATGGGTACGGAATCTGCAGCCAGCTGTGAAGCGGATGCAATGTCTGCTTCCAAGATCATGTAATTGCCACTTGAGCCGGTTGTGTCACCCGAAAGGAAGAACATACCTGCGGCTGTCCCGCCTGACGTAGGCCTGACCGCCATTGGAAGATTATACCATAATGATACCGAGTAACTTTGCACATTCTTAAACGATGAATTTGCTGGTACCGTTGCATAGGCTCCAGCAGCGCCCTGGTAAGCCTGGCCTCTTATACCCTGGATAAATGTTGCGCCGACGGCAGTACCCGTTTGGTTTCCGACGGTGTCGTTGACATTTCCATTAAGCGGCCAATAAGCGATCAATGCGGCCGGTTCCACGGAGTCGGAAGAAATAAATCCTCCGAGCGGAGTAAGTCCGACAATTGTTATTTGCGCTGTCGTACTTCCGGCTGATGTCGTGATGTCTAACGTTACACTTCCGCTTGGCACACCACCACCGATTTTTACTGTCAGTGTGATGGATGTACTGGATGCAGATACATTGGAAATGGTCACGTTGTTCGTGGTCGTAGTAACCGATGCCCCCGAAAGGTTTTTCCCGGTGATGGTAACTATTGTTGTCGTTCCTGCCGTGTCATTCGAGCCAGTGGTCACGCTGGTAACGGTCGGCTTCGTCGAACTCGTGGATTTGGATTTACTGCAGGATTGGATCACCATTGCTGCCGCAAATGCTATACCCGCGAAGGTCAGGAGCTTTAATTTACTTGTTATTGATTTCATTACTTGCTATTTAAGATTCGAAAATTGTTTACAGTTTGATTTACGCCGCCCTTTGGGTGAACCGCGCGATCTGTGGAGTACGAGCATAATAAGAAGTGATTTGAGTTTTAATAAATAATTAAGAATTTGTATAAATCAATAGCCGGGGTTTTGTGTGAGCGAACCGCCACTGACAGCAATTTCAGTAGACGGAATCGGCAGTAATTCGTTTACTCCCGCCACAAAATTTGTCTTACCCGAAGCGATCATGAGCTGGGCAGCCCTTCCCTGCCTGACGATGTCCCAGAAACGGTCGTGTTCCATCGCCAGCTCAACATGTCGTTCATTCCAAATGGCCAATCGGAGGTCAGATTGTGCAGAAGCGGTAGTTGGCGGCAATCCAGCCCTCGCCCTTACTTGGTTTAAATCCGCAATTGCCGTACCGGAATTTCCTAATTCGTTGGCCGCCTCCGCATCAAGAAGCAGGACTTCTGCGTACCGGAGAATGTGCAGGTTTTTCTGGCAAAGGCTTCGGTTGGCTATATATACTTCAATTTGTTTTAATGTGACTCCCAAAGAACCGCCGGGCAAAATTTCACTGTGATATGCCTTATAATTGTAACGCGCGCTAATCCCCGCCATCGTCGGAACTACAAATCCGTCAAATAGAGTGTCCGGCGGGGAGGAAGCGGGCAAATTGATAATTGTCGCGGCCTGTCGCAAATCCCCCGAATCATAGGCTGCTTGCAAGCTGGTCGAGGGGGCATCGAATCCATATCCGTCGTCCCCCGATGGCTGGTCAAACCCAGGGTTGTTCCACGGCGTAAAGGGAGTGCCCATGCCATTATCCTGCCTGGCACCCTGGTATTCAACATAACCGGGTATCCCATAATCCGCACTGCCATAGATTCCTGTCTCAACCTCAAACACAGATTCCGCGCAATTGTCCCCCGCCTGCCTCCAAAGAATCGAATAATCGGGCATCAGCTGATATTGGCCGGAATTAATCACGTCCTGGGTTAGGCTATCTGCCTCCTGCCAGTTTTTTAAATAGACGTCCACCTTTGCTAATAGCGTTTCCGCCGCCCCTTTGGTTGCCCGGCCTACATCAGTGGCTGATTTTAATGGCAGATTGGCGACTGCATATTGCAGGTCGGGGACAATGGCTTTACTATATATGTCACCGGCAGTTGCCCTATGGTAGAAGCTGCTGTCCTGGTTCTCGGGGCCGGTCGGTACCGTAAGGACCAGCGGAACGCCGCCAAACATCCGGACCATGTTAAAATACAGGTATGCCCGTAAAAACCGCATTTCGGCGGTAGATTTAATGACCTGTGCCGCAGGCAGGGGCGAATGGGCGAGCCCGTCAATTGCAATATTGGTGCGGGAAATCCCCGCATAATAGCCGCGCCAAAGACCCGCTACGTAGGTGTTATCTGAAGTTATCTGGAAATTATCAATGTTCGCTGCCAGCGGCTGATCACCGTTGTAGCTACCCTTATCCGCATCATCAGACATGATATTGGTAACCGTTATAAAATAAATCCCATGAATATCATACTCGCCAAATTCAGACTGCGTGGGATCGGGTGTGATCAGCGCGTTATAGGCGCCGGTCACTTCATTAAGAGCCACCTGGGGGTCCGTCGAAGGCGATCCCTGGCCCTGGATCGGAACCGTCAGGAAATTTTTTTTGCAGCCCGTCATGATGCAGAATGAACCCAAAAGAATCAGCAATATATTTTTCATCTCGCAAGAATTATATTAAATAAAATTTTTTCATAGGTACTAAAGCGTCAAATCGAGCCCCGCGGCGAACGTCCTTGTCGTAGGGTAGGTTCCAAGTTCGATCCCCGCATTTGTCGGCGATGAACCCGGCAACTCGGAAGTAAACCCATTGTATTTTTTAATCGTAACCGGATTTTGCGCGTTGACAAATATTCGCAGCTTGGTGATCACCTTGGTGGATTTGACCAGTGGTGTGGGCAGCGTATATCCAAGCGTGATATTATTGATCCGGAAAAAGGTTCCCGAGGCTAGAAAATAAGAGGACGCAGGCAAATTGCCCGCATTGGCTGACGGCTGGGTATTTGATTTGTTTTGAGGTGTCCAATAGCTGGTCGCAATGGATTGTTCAACATTATCCTTTGCATCTACCCTCGCCTGCTGTTTTCCATTGTAGACCTGGTTGCCAACGTTGGAATAGAGGTCGAAGGATAAATCAATCGTCTTATAATTAATTCCACCCTGAATTCCGACATAGTATTGAGGCTGATAGGAACCGAGAAAGGCTGTGTCAAGGACGCCTTCTGAATCAAATTTATAAATCAGATCTCCAGGATTAGCATTTGGCTGCAGCATTTTTCCGTTCTTGTCAACATAAGCGTTTATTTGAGCCTGGCTTTGGAAAACACCGATGGCCTGCCTCATGAAGAAGGCCCCAATAGGATAGCCTGCCTTGGTTTCTGTCGTAAAGTACCCGTTGATATTTCCGTCAAAAAACGGAAGCCCTCCATTAAGATTTACAACGCGATTCCTGTTGAATGATATGTTTCCACCGAGATAATAAGTAATGTTTTTGCCAATATTATCATGCCAGCGTGCTGAAAATTCGAGACCGCGGTTGTCTATGGTCGCCGCGTTGGTCAGCACGTCTCCTGGTGCGATGGAGCTATTTGGATTAGCCTGGCTGCCGAAAGTACCCGGAACCTGGACGTAGATTAAAGCGTTGGTCACCTTTTTATCATAAATGTCCGCTTCGCCCGTCATCTTTCCATTGAGAATGGTATATTCAAGGCCGATGTCGGACTCTTTGGTTATTTCCCATTTAAGATTCAGATCTTTTATTTGGGGAACTATGGAACCCGTTGTGGCGCCTCCGCCCGTGTTCCCGCTATTGAAGAAATAGGGAATATTTGACAAAAGTGTTTGAACTGCCGCGTCGGACGGTATATTTGAATTTCCAAGTTCACCCCAGCTGCCCTTTATTTTCAAATACTGGAAGATATGCTGGCCCTGCATGAAATCTTCTTTTGATGCTACCCAGCCCACACTTGCACCCGGGAAATAACCCCAACGGTTAGCAGCAGAAAAAACTGAACTGGCATCCGCGCGGAAGTTTCCTGTAAAAAGATATTTGTCTTTATAGCTGTAGAATAATCTTCCAAAATATGAGTTGGTCGTATATTTTGTAACAGAACTCCCATTATACTGGTTATTCGCATCGCCATCCTGGATATACCATTCACTCGGTATCGGTGGAACCTTGTATCGGGATGCTGACGCACCCAGGTTGTAATACTCCTGTGCTTCCGTCCCTGCCAGGACATTGACCCGGTTGTTCCCGAAATCCCTGGTGTAATTGGCGGTATTGCTCCAAACCCAGCGGTAATATCTGTTATTAGCAACCGCAAGCGTGCTAAACGTCGCACCCTGGCTTCCGCCATTGACGTTAAAGAACGTCGTATCATTCGGATGCTGGTAAGTATAGGCGCGGTCCTCATTAAAATCAAGTTCACCGTTAAATGTCGATTTAAGAGAAAGCGCCTTGATAGGTCTTACTTCAACCCAGATATTCCCCTGGCCCTTGTTGTCGTGGCTAAGATCGTTGGTATTTTGAGCGTCCAGCACGGGGTTGCCGACATTTTGGAATTGCGAGGTATTTCCAAACTTACCATTGACCATGGCGGGTACCAATGGCGACGCACGATAAGCATCCTCTGTAATTCCGTAGGTATTCACATTTTGGGAAGTCTGGCTCGCAAAAGAAGCGGTGGTTCCAATTTTAATATAGGATGTAGGTGTAAACTCATTATTGAACCGGACCGTATATCTCGAATAATCATTAAAAATGATGATGCCTTCGTCGGTTTGATAACTCAGGCTCAGCGAATATTTATTCTGTTCGCTGCTGCCGGCGACTGAGACATCATGATTCTGATAGAAGGCATTGCGCAAAACCTGCTTGTACCAGTTGGTATTGTAGCCGGTGTTGCCTACCGGGAGCCCCAGTGTCGCCGCTTCCACGTAATTGATATATTGTTTGGCATCTGCCATGGGTACGACATGGGCTGCCTGCATAATGCCCATGTTTCCATGGTAGGTTACTTTCATCTTGCCGGATCCCTGGCGGGTGGTGATCAAAATGACGCCATTTGCACCCCTTACGCCGTAAATCGAGCAGGCTGATGCGTCTTTTAGTACATCGATCGATAAAATATCAGCAGTATTAATGTTGCTGATATCGTCAGTCCAAATTCCGTCCACAATCAGTAGAGGGTTTGCCCCGGCTAAAATTGATCCCGCCCCACGAATAATAACCTGGGGAGAACTGCCTGGCTGCCCGCTGCTAATTACCTGGACACCTGCAACCTTACCCTGTATGGCCTGGGTCGCTGTCAGTACGGGCTGTTTAATCAGATCGTCGCCCTTTACGTGTGCAACTGAGCCAGTGACGTCAATTTTCTTTTGAGTACCATACCCCACGACGACGACTTGTTCCAGAGGCTTCTCAGATTCCACCATTTTGACATTGATCACGGCCTGGCTGTTCACAGGAACCTGCTGCGTCTGATATCCAATATAGGACACCACAAGCGTACCGTTTTCCGGTACGGTCATTTCGAAGATCCCGGCATTATTTGTCGCCGTGCCTCGGTCCGTTCCCTTGAGGGTGATCGAAACACCGGCAAGCGGGTCGCCATTTTCGTTCGTAACTTTCCCTGTCACACGGATATCCTGGGTCGCAAGGCTGGAAGAGAGAATCACGATCAGGTTATTTTCAAGCATTTTATAGGTAAGATCTGTACCCGCAAACATTCCATTAAGAACGGTACCCAAATCTTCGTTCGTCGCATTGATGTTAACCCGTTGCTGCAGGTTCTTCAACTGATCATTATACAGGAACCGGTAATTGGTCTGCTTTTCAATGTGGCTTAATACCTGGTCGATTTGCACCTGGTCCAGCCTCAGGGATATTTTGTCCTGACCGTTTACGTGCGCGGAAGCTTGCAGCATTCCCGCCAGGATCAGTAGAAAAGTCAGCTTCATGATGGTTAGGGTTTTTGCAAATGTTTTGGGTTTTGATCTCACATCAGTCGTTAGTTCATTTTTCATGTTGGTCTAATCTTGCTTGTTTTCAATCAAAATTTCCGCGTCATAAATAGCTTTTCCGGTTTGATGTTTTCTCCAGGGTTTGATCATCTCCGCAGCTTAGCGGGAAATCACGATTTCACTGTCTTTCATGGAATATCTGAATCTTCCTGACAACTGCAGGGCATCAAGTGCCTGTTGAATGGTTTCTTTTTCAAAGGTGCCCGTAAAGGTCAAAGCTGCTATCTCCTGGTCCGAAAACCGAATGGTCACATTGTACCATCGCTCCATTTGCAGGGCCAATTGGCCGAATAATTCGTTTCGAAAGACAAGTTTGTTCTGAACCCATGCGGTTTCAATGATCGTGCTGTCCCGCTTGCTATAATTCAATTGGCTTATGGCAACTTCTGGATCAGGCGATTGCCCGGGAGATTTCGATTTTGGAGAATTCAAAGGTAATTCTTCATTAGCAATTATCAGCTTTTGGTTTGGTTTCAGGATTACTATTTCCTGCTGTTTGTTTTTAAAACTCACTTCCAGGCTACCCCTTACCAGGCTTGTCTCCGTTGATTCATTCGGATAAGATTTTACATCAAACGTAGTACCAAGCACCCTGATAATTATATTCTTGGTCTGGATTATGAAAGGTTTTTGCTTGTTCTTTACTACATCAAAAAAAGCTTCACCTGTCAGGTTAACGCCGCGAACAGTCTTTCCGTAATTCCTGTCATAGGTAAGTCTGCTACCCGAATTCAGCTTAACCTTCGTGCCATCGGGAAGCACGACGTCCGAAGTCGATCCGTTGTGGGCGGAATACTCGGTTAACCGTCCGATCGCAAGGAGGGCTACATCCCTTGCCTGGCTTCGGAATGGATAAAAGCGGGTATATATTGTTATTGCAAGTATAACCAGCAATCCCCCCATACCCAGGAGAGCAATCCTTATTCTGCGCGTTCTTTTCGAATTTGATGGGGACTCTGCCTCCTCGTAGTTTGTACGACAAAGCTTTTCCGCGTCAAAGTCGATACGCATCGCCTGCATGCGGGCTGTATGCCGGTCAAAAGCATTGGAAGCCGCCTGCCGGATCTGGTGGCGTTCATGTGACCAGAGGTCGATAATAATCTGAAGAGGATAATGCATGTCCGGATTCTCGCGCAGGAGTTCTTCGAGTTCCTTTTGTTCTACGAGCGACGCCTCACCAGAGAGCTTTTTTGCTACCAGCTTCCAAAAAAGTTTTTGATCCATGCAAATTCCTCCTGACAGAGGACAAACCGGACAGTCAAATCCCCCAAAGACTCCTAAAATTTATTTTGCTAGCTGACTACGGGTGAAGGAATGCTTTTGCTTAAATCGAAATTGACCGCTGCGGCGATCCGGCGTACGGCGATGGCAACCTGATTTTCAACGGTTTTTTCGGAAATTCCCAATATACCGGCAACTTCCCTGTAACGCAGGTTGTCTTCTTTGACCAGCTTGAAGATGATTTTGCAGCGGCTAGGCAATTCATCGATGGCGGCCTGGATCATCCCCACCATGTCGGCGGTAATCATGAGCTGTTCAGGATTAAAATAAATGCTCATGAATTGGTCCCTGAAATTTTCAATGTCATCACTGAGCAATTGTTTTTGCCTGTTTAGGTAATTAATCGCTGAGTTCTTAACAGACACATATAGGTAGACCTTGAGGTTCATGACGTCCTGTAAGTCCTTCCTTTTTTCCCATACTCGAATAAACACATCTGAAACGATGTCTTCTGCAGGCTGTTTAGCCTTAACCAGCGAGCAGGCAAAATGGAACAGGAATGAGTATAGTGACGTAAATAATTCGCGGTAGGCCAATTGATCATCGTGACGTGCGATCCTGTCTTGCAGTACTTTAATTCTTTCCGGTGCGACCATTAGTTCTTGTAATCAGCTCTGAGAAAAATAAGTCCAACTGTAAATATAGAATTCTCTGTCATGATTTGACAATTTTTGTTTTGGCAACGCTGCACCTTTTTCAAGGTAAAGGAAGAACCCATATTTTCAGCTTCCATTGAAATTTTATATTTTTGCACCCGCCAAAAAAAGGCAGGACCCTTAGCTCAGCAGGTTAGAGCATCTGACTCATAATCAGAGGGTCGCTGGTTCGAGCCCAGCAGGGTCCACCCATCAACCGGCAAAATGTTCGTCGAAGGTTGAAACTGAAATTTAGCAACGGCAGAGGGATACCAGAAAGACTTGCCCCGCAATCATCTGTTCTACCATTTTTTGCATCATGTCTTTAACTCTTTGTTAACTCGAAGGAAAATACATTTGTCACTCAAATAGAAATATGAAGAAGCTTTACGTGTTGGCGTTAGCCCTCGTTACGATAACAACTGCTGTCGCCCAGACGGATTCTGCCGCTAACCCGAAAAAGAAGGACTGGAGCAAAGTAAAACTTGGACGAAGAGCGAATGACCATTTTTTGGTTGAACTTGGTTATGACAACTGGGCAGGCACGCCGGATACAATCAATATCACCGGATTGTCCAGAAGTTTCAATTTCTATTTCATGTTTGACATGCCTTTCAAGACCGATCAGCGTTTCAGTATAGGCGCTGGACTTGGAGTCGGGTCAAGCAATATATTTTTCCACGATGAGTATGTTGACGTTTCAGCCATTGAAAGCTCCGGCGCCACGCTGGCATTTACCGACCAAACGGGAGGAAATCATTTTAAAAAATTCAAGCTCGTCTCGACGTATCTCGAAGTACCCGTGGAGTTGCGTTTTGCAGTTGACCCCGAAAATACCAACAAGAGCTGGAAATTTGCGCTCGGTGTCAAAACCGGGCTCCTGCTGAGTGCGTACACGAAGGCTAAGGATATGGAGAATAATGCCAACCAGGTGATCAATTCATACATACAAAAGGAAAGTTCCAAACGCTATTTCAATGGAGCAAGAATTGCCGGAACTGCCAGGATCAGCTATGGAGTTTTCGGAATATTCGGGCAGCTACAGGCGACCAGCTTTATTAAAAGTGGCGCAGGACCGGCTGTTTATCCATTCTCCATCGGGATTTGTCTCAGCGGCTTATAGCGGATATTTTTGATTCATTCCTTCAAAAGAATCCCCGCAATGATCGGGTGAGTCTTTCTAATTTTGCCCTTTGCTATATTTATCAAGGCAATCAAACCATTTGATACAAACCAACCATATCAAACTTCTCCACGAAAATGCCGTACTGGTCGGCGTCATTCGAAAGTCGCAGACGGAATTTGAAGTAAACGAATATCTTGAGGAACTTTCATTCCTCGCGGAAACAGCCGGCGCCAGGACAAAAAAAAGATTCGTTCAGAAGTTGCTTCAACCCGACAGCAAGACCTTTATCGGCAGCGGAAAACTTGAGGAGATCAAGAACTATGTGTCGAGCAGGGATATCCGCGTAGCCATCTTTGACGACGAACTTTCCGGTTCCCAGATTTCCAATATCGAAAAAATATTGAATATCAAAACGATTGACAGATCTGACCTGATCCTGGATATTTTTGCGAGCCGCGCCAAGACTGCCCAGGCAAAACTCCAGGTGCAGCTTGCCCAATATGAGTACCTGCTTCCCCGCCTGCGAGGAATGTGGAAGCACTTGGAAAGGCTTGGAGGGGGAATTGGCACGAGGGGGCCAGGTGAAACCGAAATCGAAACTGACCGTCGTATCGTTAAAGACAAGATCAGCCTCCTCAAAAAAAGACTTTCGGAGATCGATAAACAGGCTGCGACGCAACGTAAGGATCGTGGTGAATTTGTACGTGTGTCGCTCGTGGGCTATACGAATGCAGGCAAGTCGACCTTAATGAACCTGCTGAGCAAAAGCAAGGTTTTCGCCGAGAATAAACTTTTTGCAACCCTTGACACAACAACGCGGAAAGTTGTGTTCGATAATACTCCCTTCCTGCTAAGCGATACGGTGGGATTTATCCGTAAGCTCCCTCATCATCTCATCGAGAGTTTCAAAAGTACGCTCGATGAAGTACGCGAGGCTGATCTCTTGCTTCATGTCGTCGATCTATCGCATCCGAAGTATGAAGAGCAGATCGGCGTTGTCAATACAACGCTCCAGGAAATAAAAGCATTCGACAGGCCGACGATTCTTGTTTTTAACAAGAGTGACGCATATGACAAAAACACTTTCGATCCCTGGCTTGAGGAAGGTGTAAAGGGGGAGATGATGGCCGAGCTCGAAGCCAAATGGAAAGAAAAGGCGAACGGCCATTGCGTTTTTATCTCGGCGACTGAAAAAATAAATATTGACGAGTTAAGAAAAATCCTCCTTGGACAAATACGCGAGCTGTATAAAATCCGTTATCCATATAAAACCACCTACACCTCGTGAACAACAGAAAGTACCACTGGCATAAAGTATGTGAATCTGAAAATGACTTAAAGCTGGAGGAAAACGGGATTGGCGTTGTCGAGATAAACGGCAAGACTGTTTGCGTCACCCGGTTCAAAGGCGAGTGGTACGCTTTCCCTCAGTCCTGCCCGCATGCAGGCGCGCCGCTTTCACTCGGATGCATTGACGCCAAAGGATATGTGATCTGTCCTCATCACGGTTACAAGTTCAACATTCGAAACGGGAAAATGGCATTTGATGGGGGCTGTATTCTAAAAACTTATCCGACTGAGGTTCGCGCCGAAGGCGTTTTTATCGGGTTTAAAAAAGAGAGTTTTTTGAGCTGGCTTTAGTCCGAATTTCTTTTGTGAAGATGGATTTCACAGCCGAAATTCCTTATTTTTGCTGCCCTTAATAAATTCCTCCTTAGCTCAGTTGGTTAGAGCATCTGACTGTTAATCAGAGGGTCGCTGGTTCAAGTCCAGCAGGGGGAGCAGATAGTCAAGCACTTACATAATTTTTTTTAGTGGGTGCTTTTTTCTTGCATACAATTTGCATACTTTTTCTCCAAAAAAAGGCACAAATCGGAAAATATTCATACTGTCTCCTGCCGGATAAATTTTGAGAGGAGGCTATTAGTTTTGTTTCTTATTAACATCGTGTTCCAATAATTGAGATTTCGTTCTTGTATTTGTCTTCACTTTAAGTTTGTCAATAATCGCCAGAATAGTTCGTTCACTCAAATCCATAATTTTAGCAATTTCCCCTTCCCTCTTGTTAACAGAACTACAGCGTCCTCCTTAATGCCCATGGTTTCCCGGTCAAATAGATAAATGAACTGAATATATGCATGCCGGGAGGAGGTGATTTTAGACCTTTAACAAATTGTCTGCTTCATACCGGTACATTCTGCAGATTATAGAAGAATAATAGCCAGGGCGGATGCATAATGAAGGCTCTATGAGAAGAAAAGTACTTCTAAAATAAAATACTTATCAGGAAAGAAAGGTTATTCTAAGTTCATCTTTTTTAGCAATGCTTTGAACCTTGGTTCATTTCGTATAGGATCTAAGAATGGATCTACCTTAAGTCCAATCATCATTATTGAATGACTATCAAATCCGCGCTTTAACTGCCCTAATGCTTCATCAATATTTCCCTGGCTTATATAGAATTCCGCTACAAGTAAAGGGTCAATTTTAGTATAATCTTCTTTTGAAATCATCTGCAATTTATTTCTTGCCTTTTTTTTGTCTCCTGAAAATGAGTAAGCCTGACAAAGCAGAAGCGTGCCATTTACGCCAAGGTCGAATGATGTGGGTGGTAGTTTGGAATATGCAACAATTGCTTCGGAATACATTTCTTTTTGTAAAAAAGTATTTCCCAGATGCCAATAGGCGCTTAAGAATTTGGGACTTAATGTAATAGTTTTTTGGAGCTGGGTAATTGCCTGTTCATACCTTCTGGCGTGGTAATAATCTCTTCCCAAAACCATGTTTAGCACAGAAGAAAGAGGGTCCAGAGCCAGGGCCTTTTTTGTTTCGTTGATTCCTGCATCGATATTTCCTGTCAGAATTAGTACATTTCCATAATATTGATGTGCAATCGAATAATTGGGACCTTCCCTTATAATCTTTTCAAAGACCGCCTTAGCGCCTTTCCAGTCATAATCAAAATGTGATTGTATAAAGGCTTTGGTTGTAAGGGCTTCTGTAAGATTGCTATCCAGCATTAATGCCTTGTTCGTATAATCCCTGGCGATAGGTATTGCCTCCATTTGAGACAACCCTTTCTGGTTAAAAGTGTAGCAATCCGCCAAGCCGGCATAAGCAAGAGCATAATCGGGGTCTAATTCTAAAGCCCTTTTGTAATTTGATTCTGCACTGTCATAACTTTCTTTAGTTCTTTTGTCCCAAAACCAGCGCCCTTTGCGATATAATCGATAAGCTTCTGGGTTATCCGTATAGTTTTTGGTTAGATTCATTTTTTCTTCAGGTGAGAGATTCACCTTAAGTGCTGCAATTATTTCTGCAGTTACTTTTGATTTAATAGATAAAATGTCTTTACTGTCATATTCAAAATCATCGCCCCATAACCTTTTATTGGTACCTACTTCAACCAGTTCGGCAATAATATGAACTTTGCCCTCATGCCTTTCAATAGTGCCGGAAAGTATTGCAGCTACGCCTAATTCCTCAGCAATTTCTTTAAGGGATTTTGTTGTTTTCTTGAAACCCCTCACCGAAAACCAGGCAATCACTTTTTGCAATGAAGAAATTTTTGAAAGGTTACTTATAATATCCTGTGTGATACCATCAGAAACATATTCTTCATTATCGGGCCCTGCGACATTTTCGAAGGGCAAAACTGCAATTGTTTTTTCTCTTGAGAATCCAGATGTATGAAAAAAATTCTGGTATATAAAATATGAAACAGCTAATACTATTATTGCTGCTGCGGTTGTGATCCATTTATTGATTGCAGATTTTTTTTCAACCTCTTTCAATTTGCCAGTGAGCTCTTCTTTTTTAGGAACTTGTAATCCTTCATTGATTAACGCAAAAATTTCCATTGGCTCATCCACATTTTTGAAATGAAACCGGCCTACAGAAATACTCTTAAACTCCTGCTGATTTTTTATCTGTGTATTTATCTGGGAAGAAAATAGAATTGAGTTTGCAATACCGAGCGATTGCACCCGCGAAGCTACGTTAACCCCATCGCCAAAAACTTTATCATCTTCAAAAAAAATTTCCCCAACGTGTACGCCTATCCGTAATGGGACTTCTGGTTGCAGTTGAAATTTTTGCTGCATTTCTATTGCGCAACGTAAAGCTTCAGTAGCACTTCCAAAACAGCAAAGGCTCCCATCGCCGAAATCATTTAGAATCTCCCCTCTATGCCGTGCTACACATTCTTTCAAAACCGTTACATAGCGTTTATTCACGGACATTGCACCCTGCTCGTCCTTCTGCATCATAATTGTAGACCCAACTATGTCAGTAAATAAAATAGCAGCTAATTGGCGGGTTTGGTTTGGCATCAGAAAACTCAAACGGGATTAAGTATAAAAATACTTCCAATTTAACCCTATTTTTTTTATTAATAGTTAATACCATCCGGCCCGATAGAAATTGAAATTTCATTTTGGCATGGCCAGATTTGAAGCATTTAACTGTTTTTCCACTTCATGCCGGCATATTCTGCTGATCGGTAATTCATGCTTTGCAATTTCAATAAAATTGAGTTGTCAAAAGATTCAATGAAGATGGATTTGTATTTCAATGATTATGATCATAAGAAAATTTATCATTGGTCTTGGAGCGGCAACTATTTCTTGCAACGAAGATCAGATTCTTTGAATAATCCTCGGAACAAGTAAGAGCTGTCTCCTTTTAAAATCCGCGTCCAGACTGCTCAATTTTCCTTCCAACCAGTAGCTGTTTTCAACCAATGTTCAATTTAAGGTTGGAATGGAAGTATCCTTATCGGCTAAACTAACCCTTTTTATGAATTTAAAGATGATCGGAATGTCAGCGCCTTTAGCGGTCCTGGAACAGAGGAACTTTTACATGAAAAACGCTTGCCACATATGAATGTGGAAAATAAGCCTATTGCAAATGCGTGATCGATAAACTGAATATTTTCTGCAATGCTCACATACTCGCCCATGGAAAGGCGAAAGGAAACAACCAAATAGCTTAAGATCAAAGCTGGTTGAAACTATTAGACTATCAGCTTTAGCCTCGCTCCTTACGCTGGGCAGCCGGTTCTTATCCGACGAATCATATTTGGAGCGGTTTCAAGGACTAAACATTTGTCGCTTACCCAGCAATTTCTTCCAACTACCCTTACTTTCCTGCAAACTGGACAATGTGGCTGGCAAATGCTTCAAATGGGATATAGGTTTGTTTCATAAAATACTTTGAATTGATCACAAACTTATATCTCGATTGGTAGCTGTTCGTCGTCGCCGAAAGGTATATGTCATTCTAAAAAGCCCGTTTGTCTATTAGGCAAATCGGTAATATCCAAGCTATTCATATTGGAGCAAATATTATTGAGCCTTAAAAACGTTTTAACCAGATTATCTGTCCTACGATTGGGGTACACCATATTATGATGTTGAAATAAAAAAATTGGCTTTCCGGAAATAACTTATGTAAATAAGATTTAGTTGAATATTTAATAAAAAAATTGAGTTATGAAAAAGAACTATTTCTTAATAATACTCTTAAGTATTTCGGGATTATACTCTTGCAGAAAAAACAATGGCACTCTTACTAAGCCACAGGTGGTCAATGTCTATGTGGCGGGTGTTGAAAATAATGGATTATTTGATGTTGCAAAATACTGGAAGAATGGGATCCCTGTGAATCTTAGTGATGGTAATTCCCAGGCCTGCGCCAACTCGATTGTCGTTTCAGATAGTGATGTGTATGTTGCAGGATGGGTACGCAATAGCAGTACTCAAACCGCAATCGCAGTATATTGGAAAAATGGCGTTGCCGTAAATCTTACGGATGGTTCTCAGGATACTTACGCAACCTCCATTGGTGTTTCAGGAAATGATGTGTATGTGATAGGGACCACATACGATAATGGTTCTGTTCCACAGTCAATTGCAAAATTATGGAAAAACGGCAGCCTTACTAACCTGGGTGGTTATGTTGCATCAGGTCAGGGTCAAGTTGCTACATCTATAGCTGTATCAGGAACTGATGTGTATGTAGCAGGAAATACGGGTGTTTATTATCCAGGAGGAGTAAGTAATGGTATTGGTGTTGTAGGAACAGGTAATTCTCTAAGTAATGGTGGCGGTGGTGCAGAATATTGGAAAAACGGCAGCGTAGTGAATCTTGGTGTTCCTGATCCGCAAGATGAGGGTTATTGGATATACTCCATTGCGGTTTCAGGGAATGATGTGTATGTGGCAGGAACATGGGCAATTAAGTGGGAGCAAAGTGCAATATATTGGAAGAATGGCAACCTTGTGAACCTTTCTGAGCTCAATGATACTACTGCTGGTACTGCAAATTCAATCACTGTTGCAGGGAATGATGTATATGTGGCGGGGAGTAAATATTGGTATGATTCTACTAATAATTCAATTGCACAATACTGGAAGAATGGCACTCCTGTGACTCTTACTGATGTGTCTCACTTAGGTATTGCAAATTCAATTGCCGTTGCAGGGAATGATGTATACGTGGCGGGGGTTGAATATGCGATTGAGGATCTTAATAGTACGGGTCCTTCAATTGCAACATACTGGAAGAACGGCAATCTTGTGAACCTAACTGATGGTTCGAAGAATGCTGTTGCAAACTCTATATGCACATCAACCCAATAACTGATTTTACCAAAGATTCAAGTGTTTAAAAAATAATATAATTAGACAATGATATACTTGTTTAACCTTTTTGTCAAAACCCGAATTTATTTCTCAATATCAAATCAATCAGTTTACTATTTGAAAAATGGGAAAAGGAATTATTCAAAGGTTGCTATTGAGCTCAACCAAAATGGGTACGGGGCGAGGAAAGGAAATTTATTTACTCCGATGACTGTGAGACGGCTTTTTAATCCAGAACAGGTTCCATGAGCTATCCCCATAATCGGGCCTTTTTTTGCATTCATTGGCTAATTTTTTATGAAGACAAGACATTTTTATTTACAATCTTTTAAAAAATAGTCATCATGCGAATCAATAAATTTTTGTTTTTAGGTTTGTTCTTTTTTTGCAATTTGGGGATGCAGCAAATCTACGTCCAACTCGACTACTAATAATAATACTACAATCCCGAGTAATATTGTGGATTTCAGACCTACATCAGGTGATTCAGTCTTACAATTAACTTTAAGTACTTACGACCCAGATTCGGAATACGTCAATTTGTACTATTATGTTTTGGAGTTCCATCCAGGTAAGGGTTCCCTTGATTATCATTATTTGTTATGTTCATGTATAAGGTATCAGTTGGCTATCTTTTCAAAGTTGTAAAGAAAAACAAAGAAGAAAAGACAAAATGATATAAACTTCCAAAAGAAGATATTAAGGTTGAAAAATGTCAACCTACTCAAAACAATATCAGTTTATTAACTAAACTAACAATCATGAAAGCATTTTCTTTGCTGACATTCGCACTTATCATTTCGCTTGCATTTTACAGTTGCAAGAAAAGCAGTGCAGGTTCTACTAACCCTACGGCGAGTAGATGGACTTTAAATGGCATTTCTTATAAAGGAGATTCTTCCTATTATGCCACTATCGATAGTGTGGGTATCGATAGTGCGGGCTATTTTGCAGGTGGTACTGAATTGATCTCAATGGATGCAGGTGCTATTGACGAAATCTATCTTGATTTTGGCAATACGCCTACTGCAGACACGACCTATACAGTAATAAGACCTGAAGAAATCACGAGCACTTCACAGGTTGTACTATTAGTTGTTAAAACTGCAGGCAGTGGTTTTATATCTACAGGTGCAGGACACGTTCAAGTAAAAGTAAGTGTTTCGGGAAACATGGTAACAGCTACCTTCGCCAACGTTCCAGTTGAGAATAATGGGACACCAGAAATGGTTTCAGGAACAATAGTGGCAAAGCCACAATAATTTCTTAAACAAAAATAATACAGCTTTTGTCCGGGCGGGATTCCTGCGCTGGAAAAAATGATTGTGTTATCATCAACAATCTACGCTTCAATAAAAGCTCCATAAAGGCATGTCGTTGCAGGAAGTAACACAAGGATGAGTGGGTAAAAATGCAGGGTTAAACAAGTATGTCATTGTAGAACTAGGGGGATTGCAGATATGCGTTAGGACGAGAAACATCCAATTGTCCAGAAAAACCTTCTTAACAGGTGCAAAACCATGCGCGGAAGTATTCAAAAAGAACCCATTTAATCAAGTATGATCCGACAATAAGAAGTGTCTACTTCTATCAATATCAATCCCATAAATAAATCTTAAAGTATTTTCAAAGTTAGAAAAATCCGCTCCACACCAATAAGAATAAAATGGTTTTCTGTCAGAATTACTTATTTGACAGACAATGGTTTAATTCAAAAATAATCTTCAAATCCTCCTTTATGTGGTTCAAACTTTTGATAGTTTGAAAAGAGCATTACTGGGATGCCCTAGCGAATTATTTTCACGAATGGTTAATAACGGTAATGAACAATCGTAAAGGAAGAAATTTTGTATTTAACGAATAAAAAATCATTTTAACCTACCAATAGAATCACATAAATTAGATGTCTAAACTTACAAATATGAAAAAGTCCTTTATGGTTAGCCTGTTGATCGCCATGAGCTGTGGAAAACTTTTTGCGCAGGACAGCATGAAAAATATGCAGGATTATATGACGCCCGGCGAGGTTCATAAAATGATCGCAAAATACGATGGTACCTGGAATTCCGCCGTTTTGGTGTGGATGAAGCCCGGTGCTCAGCCAATGTCCAGCAAGTCGGTTGCGGTCAATTCCATGATATTGGGCGGCCGTTACCAACAATCAAAAATAACGGGTGATTATGGCGGAATGCCATTTGAAGGATTCAGCCTATTGAGCTACGATAACGCGAAAAAAGTCTTTACCAGCACATGGCTTGATAATTTCGGTACCGGCACCACGACCTTGGAAGGTACATGGGACGGCGCTTCAAAAACGATCACGTTTAAAGGTAAAATGTATGATCCAACGAGCGGCAAGGATACGGAAGTGAAGGAAACTTTACAATTTGTTGACGACAACACGCTCAGATCCCAGATGTTTGTGGAAACAGGATCAGGGGAATTTAAAACGATGGAAATAACTTCCAACCGGGCTAAATAACGACAATCTTCGCTTTGAATTGGCTATATATTTCAAAACACAAATAACGTTATACAAGAGGGAGTGATTATCTAGAGGGGAGCATGGACTACTTCATGCCCAGTTTTTTTTCTGGTAAGGAAAAAGAAATAAAGGGAAATCAAACCGAAAATTATATTGAGATAAAAAGTGTAATTGATTTTAAAACTCATTAGTTCTTCGCGAACGTTACCAATGTTCTTCGGAATAAGATGAAAAATATTAAACGGCAAAGACATGATCAACCCCGCAAAAACCATAGTTATGAAGAATACAATAAAAATATACCACATTAATTTCCATCCGTAATATTTCCGGTAAACATCAAGTAATGGAATGACGATCAAATCTGCATATAAAAAAGAAAGTACTCCGGAAAACCCCATGCCCTGTGACCAAAAGATAGCAGCGAGTGGCACATTACCGATTGAACATACAAAAGTGATTATCGCGATCACTGGACCGATGAAAGCGCTTACTAATTCCCTGACAACCGGCGAAGCATCTTTCAGAAACAACACGTCAAATACACTCTGCGGAACAAATGCTCCCACTACTCCCGCTATCAAAAGTCCGATCACTAAATCCTTCCACAGCATTGACCATTCCATAAAATAATTTCCCGCGATCTTCCGCTGCGTTTGAGGTTTAAATATTTTTACTTCACGTGGCTCACCCTTATCTGTCATTGTTTCCATGTGCATATGATCATGATTCATTTCCTTCATGCCGCAACATTTTTTTTGTGATGTTTGCTGTTTTGCAAATGCATCTTCAATAATTTTTTTCGGATAAGTAAGTTTTACTATAAAAGACATCAGCGAAATCAGCACAATGCCGCCGACCCACTCAGCAATGGCAAACTGCCAGCCCATAAGTAACCACAAGATCACTCCTAGTTCAATGACCAGATTTGTTGAACTGAATAAAAACGCCATTGAAGAAATAAAAGATGCTCCTTTCTTAAATAGCGCCCTACTTGTTGACGCTGCTGCATAGGAACAACTGGAACTGATCGCGCCAAAGAATGTGGCAAATGCTATTTCTCTGAATCCACTTTTTCCAAAGCGCCTCATGATCTTATCCTGCGAAACAGCTACTTCAATTACCGATGTGATAGTAAAACCCAATGCAAGGCTCCATCCTATTTGCCAGAACATGCCCAGCGACATGAGTATAGAATCTGCCAAAGAACCTAAGAAATTATTCATGATAGCCCCAAGTTTTGATATCACAAATTTCTGCTCACTTTTTCGCTTAAGCGTTATATTATTTTGATATTATGTTACAGAATATTGTATCACGCAAACTCTATATCCTGTCGAGTGATTTCCTTCTTTTTGTTGCCAAGGTCTTAAAATGGCCCGCTGTAAGTCCCGTTACTTTTTTGAACTGTGCGGATAAATGAGCGGTACTGCTGTAACCAAGTTTCCATGCGATCTCGCCAAACACCAACAGAAATGAAACGATTTTAATACGCATTATTCACTTGACAAACAATTATTTAATTCGCAAATGATCTTTAAATCATCCCTTAATTGGTTCAAACTTTGAATAGTAAGGGGAGCCAGAAACAGATTCTTAACAAGAACAAAAACGAAAAAAAACCGCGTCAAACCTGTACTGGGCGCGGTTTTCGTTTTTTAGACTGTTTATCTCATTCGTCTTCAAAACCGCGTTTCGTATTACACCTTGTATTACAACTACTAGCATGCTTGTTGTGCATCCCCCGCAGCATGGCCGTCACCAAAAAAGCGATCCTGAACCGGCGAAATACCAAGAACCAAAGCGGGCTTTATCGCATTCATCCTCTGACTATTTTAGAAATATTATTAATCATCTGCAACTCTCAATTGCCTTGAAATTCTTCAGCTAGCTCGAATTAGTACTGCATTCTTCGTTAATTCCACAAGACTTTATTATTAATATTCGATATCGTCAGACGAAAAGTGCCAAGGGAAAGGCTCAAATAATAATGCCACATTTTTGTGTGGCACTAATTGATAAACTTCGTCGTTTAATCTTTCATTATGAGAGATAATGTACTTATGCTATTCAACATCTTTCTTCATTCTCTGATAGATATTCCAGTCATATGAATTACTTGATTGCAAAGTTATTTTCTGGTCCGAATTCTCTAACGTAACATAATAGCTTGTTGCATCATGAGAATCACTTTCAAACAAATCAGAGATCCAATAATTGCTGTAAGTATTTTTCAGCTCAGCTTGCAGTTTAATGGGCAAATTCTCTGAAGCGATATTTTTTGATACTGCAAGTAACCTTCCGTCTGCGTTATAATATGCAAACATAACCTGATCATCCAAGCTAAAGGTTGCTTTGCTGAAATTTTTCCTTTGTTGCCATTGAACGTTTGTCGCGGTTTTAAAATCCTGGCGGAAAGATGATTCGACAGATTTGCTGATACCGTCGTTGTCGTTCGCAAACGTGCTGGCGATTCCTGCAGCGAAAGTTAACACGATTGCTAAAAAAGTCTTTTTCATGAGTCTATTTTTAAAAGTTTGATAATTTGAAAATTAATTAACGAGACAAAAGTATATTGGCTCGTTCGTCAAAACAAGCGGATAGTGACTGTCGGCGATGACGGAAAAAGAGAAATTCGTTCGTAGAAGAAAAAATGGCTTTCGTCTCAACATTTCGGCAGTTGCAGCTTTTTGCCGTTATCCATTCTAGTTTTAACGGTAGGGCATATGTTCCATCTCCAAAATAAAACTCGCTGGATTAAGTAAAATATTTTAAGAGCACAACTCATATCCTTTAGTATCCACCTTCCGTTTTTTCGATGTTTCTCCGGAGAATTTTTGAGAAATATTAAATATTTGTAATTATCGGAATACACAAATAATATACGCCGGCTACGGCTACTGCTCCTTAAAACAATCCGTTGCAAATTCATTCCCCATTTCGGTGACATGGGCTCCGTTTGAAAGAATGGCACTCGTTTTATTTTCTACTTTCTTCAAATAGTCAAAAGAATAAAGGTTGAAGGATTGGCAGCTAAATTTTTCCGGTTTGTCGCATTTCTAAAAATATATTCCCTCGCGCCAATAGCTTAGCAGCCTAAGAATTAATTATCCCAAAAAAATATCAACAATGAGCAATTCAAATATGAATAAAACAATGCGGGTATATCACCGTTATTTAGGTTTTTTCTTAGCTGGGATCATGGCCATGTATGGCATAAGTGGTATTGTTCTAATTTTCAAGGATACTGATTTTTTAAAATCTGACAGGCAAGTTGAAAAAAAGTTACCTCCCGGTTTCAAAACCGAAGATTTAGGAAAAGCACTAAGAATACGTGATTTCAAGATTGAAAAAGAAGAAAATGGTATGATTTATTTCAAAGAAGGAACATTCGATAAATCAACGGGAGTCGCAAAAGTGACATCAAAAGAATTGCCGCGAATTTTGGAAAGACTGACGCAGATCCACAAAGCATCAACCAGAGACCCTTTATTTTTTCTTAATGTTTTTTTTGGCGTGTCGCTATTGTTTTTTGTTATCTCTGCCTTTTGGATGTTTATGCCCAAAACACAAATTTTCAAAAAAGGTCTTTACTTTACTTTAGGCGGAATACTTTTGACCTTGGTCCTCATTTTTGTTTGATGCATAGGCAGGATACTTATTCTTGGATTTTCAGGTTTGACCAATACGAATCTGGTTAAACCGGCAGAATGCTAGTATTTCCTGAATTTTTTCTTTTTCATTTTTAGTTTAAGTGGTTCACCGAAATCGGAATCGTCATCCCATTTGATATTCCCACTGCAATATTTTGCAGGAAAATGGTTGATCCCGATATAGCGGCCACAATGCCGACGGGATAAGAATAGCTTGTTAGCCCCGGAAATTGATCCAGAAATGGATGCTGCGTTAAAATCATATCACCCACGGCAATTCTTTTTTCATCCCCGTTCTGGCATTGAAACGAGCCTGAAAAATCGTCATTCACCTTAATGCTCGGAGTGTAATACCGAATCGGGAAAGTGGTATCTTGTTTGCCTCCATTATATATTCCGCCTTTATAATACATCGAGACGTAATCAAATATTGGCTTTTCGAAAGTTGAGTTGCCTGAAAGGTTTGTCACCACGGGTGGATAATTCATGGAGCCGCCAACAAACTTTGAATTCGTATTACACAGGAGAATCCTGGCCTTATGCGGATTGTCACCGTAAAGGCGGAGCATGCAATTTATCCAAATGATATTTCTTCCAAAAAAATAGAAATCCGGAGTCGGCACACCAGGATTCGAATTAGCGAAATCGACCTGAAAATCTTCGAAGAGAGATCCCGCAAGTCCATCGCAGTACCCGATTTTGAAAAGACTTTCAGCATACACTCTTTTTACTGACACCGGAAACGAACCAGCATGGCAATTTAGCAACTGATGAACTGCCCCCGCAATATTTACCAGGTCAATTAATGGGGCAATGCTTCCATCGGAGCGAAGAAATCCAAAACTTACCCCATCGAAAACGGTGTGTACTCCTCCCCAAACCATTAATTTCTCAACGCTGTTTGCCTTGGATTGCGCCTGGGAAAATGCATAACTGACTTTATTGAAGGACAGGTTACAATCGTCCACGTCGATCATTTCACCATTTTGCTGATATGAAGGAGTGATCATTACGCCAACAACAAAATTTTTTATGCTACATCCTTTGATTCGAACTCCTGTTGATCCTGCACGCGACATCCCTGGCAAATAGAATGAATCGAGGCCGGGATATTTTTTGTATTGAATGCCGTCGTAACTCGAGGGATCAGAAAATGGGTCGACAACGATACCCGCATAAGGGCTTGTCCTGTTTTGACCACAAGAACCGTCGTCCCACTTGGCGAAGGGAAGTGTATATATTGCAACGGGTGAAAGTTTGTTTACAAAAGTGAATTGTCCTTCGACTGAAATATCCTCTATAACACATCCTTTTCCACTTTGAATGCCAATGGCGAATCCCTGGGTTGAAGTATAAATAATGCGGGTACAATTATTGGCGTTTTTGGCAAAGGACCTGCCGCGAAGGTTAAGCGAAACCTGCCCATAGCTTTTGCCATTTCTCCTTGCAATGATAAGCGGGTGTGAAATCTTGTAGGTGCCGGTTAAAAATATCTCGCTTTGACCTGAGGAAATCGCATTGTCTATACTTCTTTGAAGTGCAGCATAATCATCGTGTACCCCGTCGCCGAATGGCTGCGACGCGGGTTGTGCCATTGCGCGTCCAAACAAAAGTACTACCGCAAATAATTTCTTCATTTTACTTTTCCCGCATCTCACTTTTTAAATATTCAAAACAGGGTGGAGTAAAGTTTAAAAAAATATGATAACCCCCAAAGAACTCAAAGGTAGCTACGATCTTGAGCATGCCAAGTACAAGCTGAATTAATTGGCCAATGCATCTTAAAAATTATTCAACGTCTTCTGCTAAATTGCAGGGATTTCGTAAGTATTCAAATTCAATTACTTTATCATGCCGATCAAAACAAGGGTGCCACTGCCAGCTGCCATTGCGACCATACTACTAGGCTTGAGCCTTGTCTGCGGGGGCCAGGGCACTCGACTTCTCAGGCAACCAACCATCAGCGGAACGCAAATCGCTTTTGAATATGGCGGCGATATCTGGATCGTTGATAAAAATGGCGGCGATGCGAGGCGCATCACCAGTACACCCGCAGTAGAAGCCAACCCCCATTATTCGCCTGACGGCGAGTGGCTAGCCTTCAGTTCAGATCGTTCGGGCGTGCCACAAGTTTATATCGTGCCAGTTTCCGGAGGCGATCCCACGTGTTTAACATGGTACCCCGCCGGCAGCTACCCGCGAGGCTGGACGCCCGATGGCAAGCAGGTGCTTTATGCGTGCAGCCGCGAAACAGCGCCGACCGGTTATAATCGCCTGTGGACAGTTTCGACAAAGGGCGGCCCGTCAACATTATTGCCTGCGCCCTGGGGCTTTG